>OMGL01000246.1_pt1 | contig 44702 bp, 68 predicted proteins | sample 1645831 | NCBI WGS metagenome assembly OMGL01 (sample SAMN00849301, study PRJEB25192) | human gut metagenome | reverse complement strand
TCGATCTACAAGATGCCGCTGGGCAAGCTGATGTGCTGGGTGTGCATGGCGTTCTTCGTCTTCGTGCTGGTTCTGCTGACGCTGGAAGATGATACCCGTCAGGCGCTGATCGTCACGCCGCTGTGGTTTATCGCGCTGGGGCTGGGCTGGATGTTTATCGGTAAGAAACGGATGGCTGGCATGCGTTAAGCATGTTGCCGGGTGGCGCTGACGCTTACCCGGCCTACGATTCCAGGCCGTTGTAGGCCCGTGCAAGCGCAGCGCCGCCGGGCGATATTATTTCACCGTCACTAACCGCGCCGCCACAATCTGGTGCCCGGCCTGAACGTCCGTATTGTCGATGCGCTGCATGATCCTGTCCGCCAGGGTGTAGCCCATCTCCCGCGCTGGGGTCGTGGCCCAGACGATCGGCAGATCGTCGAGCGCGTTTTCACCGACGTCGGCGAACGCCCCCAGCGCCACCTGGTGGCCGAAGAAGGTTTCAACGCCCCCTTCGCCGCTCTGACGCCCGGCGCGGATCAGGCCAAACCAGGCGCCCATGGCGATCACATCGTTATAGCAAATGACGGCGCTGATGGTCGGACTGCTTCGCAGCAGCGCGCCTATCGCTTCCGCCGCCATCTTCTGGCTGGACTCACACTCAACAACCCACTCGCTGTGGAACGGCAGGCCGTATTTAATCAGCGTCGCGCAGTAGCCGCCGACCCGTTCGGCGCGGGTCAGGGACGAGCTTTTGCCGCCCAGCCAGGCAATGCGCTGATGGCCGCGACGAATAAGATGCTCGGTCAGCATTTGCGCCGCCTGCATGTTATCCGGGCGCAGCGTATCGGCTTCGTCGAGGTAGCTGGCGCGCGAGGCAAACACCAGCGGCACGCCTTTTTCGGCGGCGCGCTCGCACAGTTCACTGCCCACGCCCGATGCCCCGGCGACAATCACCCCGTCCACCCCCTGGTTCAGCAGCATATCGAGCCGGGAAAGCAGCTGATCGGCCTCGCGCCCGCCGTGCAGCAGAAAGACCATCCGCCCCTGCGCTTCAAGCGCTTCGGTTAAGCCGGCGGTTAACTCCGCATAGAACGGTGACGTCAGGTCACGGACAATCAGGCCAATCACCCCGCTTTGCCCGCCGCGCAGCGCCGACGCCTGACGGTTTCGCACAAAGCCCAACTGCTCAACCGCCTCGTTCACCCGCTGACCGGTCGCGGGAGAGATGCGTCCTTTTCCGCTCAGTACCAGAGAAACGGTACTGACGGAAACCCCCGCCGCCAGCGCGACATCGTTGATGGTGACTTTTTTCGCTACAGCCATGTGTTGGCGTGACTCCCTGAAAAATGAGATCGGTAAAACGTTTTATCAATACGTTATCTTTATACTACCAGTCAAAGCCTGAGAATGTGATTTAGCGCGCACTAAACTTTGATAAAACGTTTTATCTTCTCGCAGCATTGAAGCAGACAAACTGATTTTAACAATAAAGGAGTCGTTTTATGACGGCGAAAGCAGCACAAAAAATATCGCTGTGGGAATTTTTCCAGCAACTGGGTAAAACCTTTATGCTGCCCGTGGCGCTTCTCTCGTTCTGCGGGATCATGCTCGGGATCGGCAGTTCGCTCAGCAGTAAAGACGTCATCACGCTGATCCCCTTCCTCGGCGCGCCCGTGCTGCAGGCGATCTTTATCTGGAGACTATTAAGTCTTTTAACGAAGTGGCTTGATGTTGGATTGATGTGCGGTAACTTCAGCTATGTTGCCGCGATACGATTTGTCATGTGCAATGAACTAACGTCGTTTCGCGGTAACTTTATGCCCCACCCATGCCCCATCACATCACCGGACAATCATCAAACTCACCAGACCGCGCGTCGTTGATGATATACGTGATCACCCCAAATACCGGACGCGAAGTGTCGGATACCTCATCCTTATCTGGCAAACTCTCCCGTTTACCGTTCTCAAGGTTTTCCAGGTGTGGCCGCGGGTGTGTGCGATACCGCTTAATCCTAAACTCACCGCTATCTGTGCAAACCAGCAATGAACCATCACATGGAGACATTGACGCGTCGACAACCAGCAAAGCACCATTGAGGATACCTTCTCGGTAATGCGTTGCACCGGCCCGCATAAAGTACGTAGCCGCTGGCCTGGTGATGATGCGCTCGTCAAGCGATATACGCTGTTCAACGTAATCCGTAGCCGGCGAAGGAAAGCCCATTAGAAAACCCTCCCCATGTTACGCAGGATCCAGTACCGGTTCTGGCTGCCGTTTGTCGTCTTATCGGCGAAGTCCGGCTGGTATCGCTCGATCCATGTATTTGCATCCGCCTGGCTGAAATGCCAGCTCTTCTCGCGCAACTTATTGATGAATTTATTTGTATTGAGACAAAGGTAACCCTTTTGATTCTGTTCTATAGAGGCTAAAAAAGCTGCATGAATATCTGATTTACGAGGCATAAGTATAGCCCTCATGACACATTGACTGTATATGCATACAGTAGTATTTTTATTTGCAGAGATCAAGTAAGCGAGAGGGATGGTTATGTTCGTTGAACTAGTTTATGACAAGCGTAATGTTGAGGGGCTCAAAGGGGCCAGAGAGATCATACTGGCCGAGTTGAAGAAGCGGGTGCACCAGATTTTCCCCGATGCCGAAGTGAAGGTGAAGCCAATGCAGGCGAACGGTTTAAATAGCGATGCCAGCAAAAGTGATCGGGAAAAACTGAACCGCATGCTGGAGGAAATGTTTGAAGAGTCCGATATGTGGCTGGTTTCTGAGTTCCCGACCGTTCTCCAGAATGGAGTGTGATATTTGACGGCAGTAAAAGAGTCGCTTTACTGCCGTCACAATTATTTTATTGAACCTCTTCGGACGCGCTTTTCGCAGCTTCTTCTATTGCTTTCTGTTTCTGATTCCAGATGCTGTCAGCTGGCATTTCCACTCGGACACTTACAAACTGGTCAGACGGGATATCAACCAGGTCTCCATCAGCTAACCCCTCCCGCTCATTTCTGGCAAAAGCAGGTGCTGAAGGATGTGTGCGGTGGTAGGTTTTCACCAAGATAGAACCGTCAGCATTGACCTCATAATCCAGCCAGATTAGAGGCTGCTTGTTCCTGTCGGTAGGGATATCAAAACCACCATCAATGCCCCCCCAGGCGGCATCCGCGTTGAGCCCCTCACATCCTTTAATAAGATATTCCCCGACGCTCAGGCGGGTTACGGCGCAACCCTCAGACTCATCGTTAAGCTGGCATGAACCATCCCCAAATAACTGTACAATCGGGGAGGCGGCCTTCAACGTGCCATCAGATGCCCGAGTTGTGTTGCCTGTGTGGTAAATCTTCATCCAGCCAGTGTCGACGCCATCAGCCATTCCCATAAATTGAATGACTTTGCCGCTTAGGATCAGGGCGGCAAAGGATTGTTGCGCAGCTGGGGTGCCCCCACTCCCAATATTACGGTCTGATAACCGGATGCCAGAACCATACATTCCAGGACCGCCAGAGGTCGCGGGATTAACATTGCAAAAGCGGGTTCCCTGGCTTTTGTCCCAGATGTCGTTGATTACTGGTAAATTTTTAGAACCCAAGCCAAACGCCCCAGACACCAGCACATTATTATCACCCTCACCAGTGTTCTTGATTGCGCTGTCTCCCAAACCAAGGTTTGTTCGAGCGCCTGATGCGCTTGTCGAACCTGTACCGCCCTGGTTAACAGGCACTGCCCCGCCGCTCTTAGTCGCCATATTGTCAGACAGATATTTCCATGACAGGCCGGTGAATGTCGTGCCGTCTGGCAGCTTAACCGTAATGTTTCCAGCTACACTGAAAACCTGCTGCCAGTTCTGTTTGTCGTAATTCAGTCCACGCAATGCTTCAGCACTTTGCGCCACCAGTGCGGCAGTGACCATGTTCAGTGCCACTCGGGGAACGGCTGACCAGGCCGCACCGGATTGTGTTGGCCCGGTGAAGTTGCTGACCAGCGTCACCTGGGTATTATTGTCGACCGTTTTCACCGGCAGCGTGTAGGGCACACCGCCCACAGTCGAAACAATGAAATCACCTCCGGAGAGTTCGGTTGCGAATGAGGTTCCGGCACCGCCAACAATAGCGGACCCGTTTGTCAGGGTGATAGTTCCTGCAGACATATGCGCTCCTTTCGGGCAATAAAAAACCCCGCCAGAGCGAGGTTTATTCAAAAATGTTTGAGTTAATGGCAGGTGGTACTACTGAACGTGTTTGCGCTGACCCATGACCAGTTAAATGGGTAACCGGCGCGGTACTGGGTCTGGTTACTTTGCTTGCGTACTCCGTAAATCTGGACGATGTTTTCCTGTCCGCCGATCAGGGCCGTTCCGGTACATATGGGTTGCTGCTTCTGAAGAACGCCAGCGCAACCGGAGAGCAATACAGCCACCGCCAGGCAAAGAATCATGTTTTTCATCGTGGTCATATCCCAGGGTATTAATGAAGCTAAACAATAACAAGATGAATCAAAGGGATATAATTGATTTTGTAGATCAATAACGCATAATTGATCGCCGAAAACGATCAATCGTAGTTGACGCAGTTGATGGCCATAATCACGTTTCTCAGATTCGAATACGCGACGTTCTGAAGGCTTCCGCTGGGCGTTGTTTGTGGTCTGGCGAATATTCGCGTGTTGCCTCCCTCAAGTTTCGCCATGCTCTTGTATATCGCCGAGTAGGGCTGCGGCTGGCCGCCAGCCGATATAACTCCAGTAATCAAACCAAGCATGGCAGGCATACAGGCCCATTTCCCCGCCAGCGTGGTATTGATGTTATAGCCTGAACTTGCATCTATCCCGGCAGTACCGAGGGTTACCACATCACTGAGTGTACGCGTTTCGTTTGTCAAAATAAGCGTCCCTGACGCATCCCAGACGGCCAGCCCGTAGTCTGGCTTTGTCTGTGGGAAAATAGAGAAAAAATAAACGTACGCTGTGCCGGTTGCATTTGGTCTGAGGAAATCAATAGTGATGGTGTTCCCGCTTATCGTCTGGGTGATTTCCACCTCAACCGTGCAATGAACAAAGGCGACAACGGGCTGACCTGAGGGAAATGTGTGCGTCACTTTGGTATTGAAACCCGATGTCCCCTGTAGTTCTGCTGTCTTCCGTGCCTGCAACGAAATAGGCGAACTGTTAGCGGTGACCCATACTTCTCCGGCCGTCGTCGTCAGTAAAACGCCATACTGCGCCATTTATGCCCTCTCTATCTGGAAAATGAGATACGCCGCGGCCGCAGGCTCAGTCCCTGCAGAGTAGTCGGTATCGCCTACTGCCGATACCGTTGCGGTCCCACCTGAAATAGTGATCTTCCTCCGACTCGTTCCCCACTGATCGCCGTTCATGATCTGAAAATAAGTAAGCTTACACCCCGGTGGAAGCACTACGGAGTAAGAGCCTGTTTTTTCATTCTGGGCCAACTGTAGGTAGCCGCTTACACTGACAGGCTTAATTCCATAGTTGTTCACCCTGCCTGAGGCGTCCCAGGTTTCAACACCGTAATGAGCCATCGCTGTTCATCCTAAAAAGGGCCACACCTCAGGCCCAATGTTTACCATGTTCCCGTGATTCTACCGATCTGCACCCTCAACACATTGTTGGCGTCACGCACACTGATTGTCTGGTTTGTCTGTTTCATGGCTCCCTCTCCAGTTGTCGAACCGTAGTTCTCAAATGTTCCTGATTTATCCAGCCTCCACCCGACAGACCCTGCAACATAATTGTTGGACTGGATAAAGTTACCGATTTTGGTATTGGTGATCGTACCATCCTGAATAAACGCTGAGCTGATAAAGACCTGGCCGTTGTAAACGAAGAATGCAGCCTGGTAATTTCCCGGATCACTTCCGGAATAAATACCAAACTGGTCAGCAGCAAAAACCACTGTGGATTTATAGCTGTTCCCCGATGGCTCAATCGACATACCGAACCCGGTGCTGTATTTCACTCCATTCCTGATAATGCCGAGATTAGTGACATAAGAAGCTTTTGCCGTTCCATCAATATTTACTTCGGCGGTAAGTTTCTGGTTAACCGCAGCCGTCAGACTGCCCTCTGGTCCGATTGATGCCTGAACATAGGTTGACAGGTCAGCGAGCCCCTGCTCGGCTGTAGCAACGGTTGTTTTAACCTCTAGGATGTCAGCACGAACTTCGCCATACTGAGCCCACTGGTGTTCCACGGTTCCGTGGTTTGCCAGCGTATTTGACATGATACCTTCCAGATTAGTATCAACACCCTCCTGAACATTTTTAAACGCGTCTGACTCGCGTATCTGCTCATCAATGAGATCTATCATTCCAGGGATATCAGATGACGCCTGGCCTGACACCTCAACGAATTCAGATACCCCGAAAGCATTCCTAGTTCGGACATAAACGTAATACGTTTTATCTGCTTGTAGGCCGTGAAGCGTCCACTGGTTTGAGCGACCCAAAAACTGCGCCAGGTCTTCGATATTAGCTGGATCGGTAATCTTGTTTTGCCCTGAGTACCAGAATTCGAAAGAAGTATCTGTGGTAGCGGTGATACGCATGACTGGCACCAGGTCAGCAGAAAACAGGCCGGGCGTCCAGATAATGCTGGATGGTGCAGGTGGCGCACCGATAATCATACTGATCTGCGTTTCAACACCTTTCATCCCGTTTTCATTGCGGCCACGAACACCCAGCGTGTAGCTACCGGCGGCCAGCCCATAAAACTCATACCGGAACTGGTCTGTTTCGTACTGAGAAACCACTTTCCCATCACCCGAGTAGACATAAAGTTCGAAAACAAGCTTTTTGGTCGTCGTAGCTGTTTCCCATGTCGCCATAACCTGTACCGTTTCCGAATTGGTGTTAATAATCCGCAGGTTTTCAACGTTCGGAACGCGGTAGCCATTAAGCGTGTCGTTAGGAATTTCGAACACTGCGCCTTCATCCACAATGGCCTGTTTATTCGGATCATGCTGTGACGCAGTAATACTGTATACGGAATTGTTTTCTGTCTCTGCGACGCTGAGGATACGAAATAACCGAGTTGAGACGTTGCTGGTAGAGATAGCAAACACTGTTCCATCCCGCACCCATGATGGAGTCGTCTTCAGGGTTACCACGTTGTTAGCAACGCCATCAATCACGTACTTCACGAACTTACCGCTGCTCCCCATGATAGACATGGTATCGCCGCCAGCTATAAGCGATGATTCGACAGCATCAACGGTAATTTTATTGCCTGAATGTGACATAATTCTGCCGCCGAGCCGCGCGCCAGCATAGTTGTTGTCCATGATTTCAACTATGTCACCGGGCGTGAAATGAATGGCATCTCGGGCCATCTGGAATGTTAATCGACTGCTCTCACGCTTTGCAGTTTCCAGTAGCCACTTCCCTGCTCGCCATGCCTGCCCGCGAGAGGTACACCCGAAGGCCTCAAGGGTAGTCTCGTTGTAATTTCCACGTGCAATCATGTCGTCATCGGATACGTACTCTTTTACCTGCTCCCAACCGTTATCCGGGTCGGTCCATGACACCACCACTGCATTGTATTTCTCAGAGCGCTTCACAGAGCTTCGCTTGAAGTTGCCATCAACCACGTTAGCATTCGTGATTGTCGCAATCGGATCTTGTGGCGCATCCAGCATGACAGACAGGCGCACACCGTCCCACAATGCAATTCCACGGAACATGCTCGCTATCTTGTCGAGAATGTCTCTCGCACTAGCCTGCTCTGTGATGTAGGCGTTTAGCGTCATGCGTGGTTCTTTTCCGCCGTACCCATCGTCAACAAGCTGATCGCAATATTGAGACAGCACATACAGTGCACCGTCATCCACATCTATGTAGCCGGCACGTTTAGCCAGTCCGAAACGGGAATTCTTTGCCAGCTCCCTGAACAACCAGGCTGGGTTATTGGTCCATGCCTGCTTGAATCCACCTGTCCACAGCCCTGAGTAAGTGCGGGCTATAGGGTCATAATTGTCTGGTACGGGTACAATCAGCCCGCGAAGATGGTAAGTGCGGCTTGGGGTATCTGTGTACTGGGCGCGATCGATTACTGCTCCAGCGATGGCTGAAAATGGATAGCTAAGGTTGTCGTCAGTGATTTCACTGTAGCTATTCCAGATGGTGCCGTTGGACAGCAAATCGCTGCTGCTGTCAGGTGTAATGCGGCGAACACGAATATCAAACGGCTTAATATCCGGAGCATCAATCAGATGGGCCTCAAGATATTCGCCTGATATCTTCCCGGTGATAGTCACGGTCTTTTCAATAACCCAGCCTGAAGCGCCAGTTCTGCTCTCCAACACCAGAGTGACGGACGTGTTTTTCTGATTGCCTTTTGTGTCCTGCTCGACCAACCCAGTCACACCAACGTTGAACCGCACCCGAGTAACGTCCTGATCGGTTACGGTGCGAACCAGCGGCGTGTCATAAGTTACTTCGGTGTTTACGATGGTGGTCGCTTCAATGGCAGAGAAGCCATTAATCGGCTGCTGAGTTTCCGATCCGGGGCGCCACGCTACGCTAATTCCATTCACATTAACGTTTCCGCTTGCATCCGTAATTGGCGTCTTGTTAAGCATAAACGATGACATGTGTTCCTGATCGACAGGCCCTGCAATCGGACCTTCCGATATCAGATCGAGAACCCGGTAAAACTGTTTTGATTTGAGGTTATCGTCGAGGAGTTTTGGGGTTGATGCTTTACCACCACCTGAAGACATATAGCCACCTTAGCCTATTGATTCTGTCCAGTCGGAATTATTAGAAGTGTCGATCCCGAGGCTGATTACGTTACTCCCAACAGCCATTTCTCCGAGAAGGATTGGCACCGCCCGGCCCTGGCCAACCCGGTTCTCAGCACTGGTAAATGAGTTGTTTGTAAGCGTATTGGTCTCTGCGGCTTCTGCGGAGGTTTTGGTCTTCATGTTGCGTGACATGTAAACCGAATAAGCTATAGACGCTACGCTAACGGCAACCGCAATCCATGCGGCCGCAGCGGCGGTGATCGCCCCCTCCACTACCGGCACGAACAGGACCACTGAGCCATCTTTAAGGTGGCGGTCCATATGCCATTGCATCGCAGATGCCTCAATATCCTCGCCCGCTACCCGCACACGCAGCTTTGTATTGAGAAAGGCTTTTTTGAATTCGAAATCCTGCGCCAATAGGAGGCGTAATCCCTGCGCTGGAGTATCAACGTTCAGGGATATCTGGCGGTAAAATCGGCGTAGATTGCCTGCAAATTTAAAGATGAGCACTGTTCGTGTCTCCAGATTGAATGCGTCTGCTTGATGTATGCTGGGCGCATTTGTTCTCGTCTGCTGAGGTGTCCGGCATGGTCATGGTGAAGTACCAGGTTGTCATGAAGGAGAATCATTGAGTGGCATGGGTCGGCGCCGGGGAATGGCTGCCTGATAATGACGTCGCCTGGCCTGGCATCCTGCATAGATACCTGAATAGAACCCGTTGGCCGGCATGTTAGCCAGATAGAGATTCTCTCCCCGCAGCCACCATCCGTTAGTGCGCTCAAAATCAGGCAGGTCGATTCCGCAAAGGTGGTATGCGTCCCGAAAGAGCGTGTAGCAGTCCATGATGCCGTGCTCGAACTTGCGCCCCAGCAGGTGTGGCACAGGCCTGTATTTTCTCAGATGCCCGCCAGATGCGAGCCACCATGGCAGCCCCGTCATCACTTGCGTCTGCCGGTCAGCACCTGAAAGCGCTGGCTGGCTTTGCGGGTGCGAATGGAAGACCGCTGTAATCTCCCCTTCTTCCTCCGCCGCAAGCCAGTCATCGTCACTTATGCGGAAATTATGCCAGGGCTCTGGATGCACATTCCGACAGCGAAACACTCGCTCGTCGTTCAGGATTAGCGCGCACACTTCATCCTGCGACGATGCCGCATAATCGAGTAATTCTTGCATCAGGAGACCTTTTGAGAGCCGGGGAAACTGCTTATTGGCATTGGTTCAGGACGTGGGTAGCGAAACCGGCAACCGGTACGACGGTGGGAGCATTTATCCTTCGCTGGATCAGTGGTTGGGTTGTCACGCTCATCTGCAACAGGCGGCCCGTCATATCCACACCCGACGCCGCGATACTGCCACTGGCATACGTCGGCGAGAATGGTACGGGCCGGGATGATGGCGTTGTCGCAGTCAATCGGTGTCGCCAGCGTGTATGTCACCTGCTCGAAAGTCTCCTCTGTCATCTCCTCGACAAAGTAGCGGGACACCGCCTCCTGTGTCGGGTCCGCGTCAGGGTTCCCGTTCGGGAAATTTACCGCGTCCAGGTACTTCACCGGAACCTGTCTTCGGGTAATGACTACTCCCAGCATGTCATCAAAGTCATGGTTGATGCCAGTCAGTAGACCGGTAACGTTCGCCACTGCCATTGACGGGCGGGCATACGTGCCTTCGTTCTTTGACTCGAATCCCTCCACCGCTATCGGATATGCCTGGTACTGGTTACCTTTCCAGATAACGTTGCCATAGTAGCCGTTCGTTCCAGAATGGAAGCGGATAAGGTCGCCGCCGTATGGCTGCAGGTCTACTTCAAAAAGGTCGATGAAAGCCCCGACTCCCGCATCGACACTATCGATAATTAAATTCACTGGTATGTCGCGCACGGAAAACTCCCATAAAAAAAGCCACCCTGAGGTGGCTTATCTTGGTACTTGTTCAAATGTGGCCGTTAGTTCGTATAGCGGCCCGGTCTTTGTCATGCTCCATGAGCGGCAGACAAATAGCTTCTGTACTCCAGTATCAGATGGCGTCCAGTAGAAAGACTGCACCGCCATACGTGCCTTGAGGAAAGCATCGGCAGCTTTCGCAGCATTAGGCCTTGAGCATTTCGCATCATCCACGCCTGTGAATGTCAGCGAGTATTTATCCATCAGAGGGTTAATGCCCTTCGTCTGGCGCTGCTCGTAGCCATCGCCTAGCTTGACGACTGCTACGTTAGGCGTCCGTTCTGCCGAGTAGCCTTTCTGTGGTGACCAGGTAAATATCTCTGGCACGATTACCTCCGTAGTAATCCATTCGGACGCTGCTGGTCTCGGATGGTGTTCAGGCTTACCTGCTTCATCATCTGCGACATCTTCGCCATGGTGGCATCATCAATGCCACCAGTTGTGTTGATTTCAAAGGTGATGTGCTGGACGAAGCTACCGCCATCACTGCCACCACCGCCCATATCCCGGTTACTGATGACGCGGCCGTTATCACCGGGGATCATGTACTGGCTGCCGTTGTTGGCCTGGTATATTTCTGGCTTACCGCCCTCGCCCACGCGGTACATCGAGTTGGCGTTGACGGGGCCGCCGTGCTCGCGGGCGCCAGCAACCGCCATCCCTTTAGCTGCCAGGAGTGAGCCAGCATAGGCCGTCTGACCAACAGCAGCAGCACTCCCCATTGTTGCAATAGAAGCACTCATTGCCGCAGGAGCCCATGCCGAAGCAGCAACAGTGGCCTGAGCCATCGTGGATGCAAGTGATGCAGTCGCAGCGGCCTGCCCCATTAACTGACTCTTGGCCCACTCGATCCCCATCTGAACCAGACTACCGACAACGCTGTTGAGAATTGTCGTGCCAATGTTGGCGAAGGACTCCTGCAGGCTTTGGGTGCCGTTAATCAGACCGGTAATGGCATTAGTTGCGCCACTCTGAAGGGAGTCTACAGCGTCAGCCATGAGCTGGTTGGTGGTGCTCTGATTGCGATAGATTTCCCATTGGGCAGCGATACGGGCCTGCTCGTATTGTGTATTGGCAGCATTCATCAGTTCGAGGCCACGTTGAGTGATTTGGCCCTTTTGCGTTTCAAACTGTTGAATGAGAGCCAATTGCTGTGCATGCTGATTTTCCAGCTGCTGAACAGGATCAATCTCACCCAAGGCTGATTGTTGCGGAGTAACAACCTGTTGAGCTCGAATCTTAGCCAGGTTTACCTGGTGATTTTCCTCCAAACGTTCGGCAGTTTTATTGTACTGATCCTGGTTAATCTTCTTGGCTGCCAAGGCTGTTTTAAGGTCCTCAACATCTTGCTTATAGCTGGCGTTTTCGCGCGCTTCCGGCAGGAGTTTCTCGGCGGAGGCCTGAGCCTTGAGAGCGTTTGCGGTATCCCATTTTGCAGCGGCATACTGCCCGGCCAACTCGAGATCTTTTTGAGTTGCTGCTGCACCCAGGGATTGCTGGGCAGTGAGGATGGCCTGCTCACGACTCAACTCACTGGTCGACTCTGCAGCGAGTTCGGATTGCTGTTTGAGGCTCGCCAGTTTCTGGGCAATGGATTCAGCCTGCGATGCGGAGGTTTTGCCCTCTTTGTTGCTCTCTTTCCGCGCCTCGGTAACCCGATAGGTTTCTGCGTATTCATCCTGAAGAGCTTTGATGCGTTTCTGATCGGTTACGCCAGCGTCCGCTGCATCATACTGAGCCTGCAGCCTGGCTCTAGCTTCACCTTCAAGCTTTGCAAGCGCTAAGCGGCGCTCTGAGTTTTGCACCAATTTTTTGGTAGCCGCATCGTCACCTTTGGTGCCTGGGGAGTTGAACTGGTTATTGTCTGCGTCCTTTGACGCCTTAGCGCGGATGTGCGCAATCTCGCCTTCAACTTGTTTGAGTTGGAAAGCAGCTTGAGCCCTTCGCTGTTGAAATATAGTGTCCGACTCATACCAGCGCTGACCATCTTTAATCTCTTCGTTAAGTTCCTGCTGAAGCTTAATCAGCTTCGGCATGCGGGATGAATCACCAACGTTATTGTTGTAGTAGTTAAGGTTGTCAGCGACGCTCTGCATTAATCCTGCAAGCGTGGATGTAAGCCCAATCGCTTGGTTAAGATCATTAATCGCGTTTCTGAATGCAACATCCAGACTATTCTTCGCTCGATCAACGTTGACCGGCATTTTTTCAAATTCTTCATTTACGGATTGCGATTGCTTTTGAATAGCATTCAGAGCATCTTGCGCAGTGAGCTTTCCTTCCAGCATTCTTTGTCTGAGCTGATCGGTAGAAATGCCAAGTCCTGCCGCAATCTGCCTAGCCAGTTCAGGCATTTGCTCAAGAATGGAATTAAATTCCTCCGCTCGAACGATACCTCCAGAAATTGATTGCCCGAACTGACGAAGCGCATTCGCCATTTCCTCTGTTGAGGCGCCGCCAATAGTCCCAATTTGTTGCAGCGTAGACGTTAGTTTTAGGATTTGGGAGTTGGTCGCCCCTGTTTCTTTTAGGGATGTAGTTAATGACTCCCAAAGCCGTTCAGTTTCAGAAAGGCTATTCCCGGTCTGAGATGCAATAGACGACAGCGCCTTCATTGTTTCACGCGCCGCATCAATGCTGGGGCTTAGTCTGGCAATCCTCGCTTCTAGCGTCACCATTTCATCGCCAATAGCGATCAATCGTTTAGCTGCATCAATTGTGAATGCGGATGCAATGGCTACACCCACTTTATTTAACGCCCCCTCGAAGCGGCTAACCGACCCGGATGCTCGGTCGAAATTGGAGCCCATCTTATCAAGGCGATCATTTACTTTTCGCTGCGCCTCAATAAGCTCGGCTACATCCATCTGAACTTGATAAACAATATTCCCAACTTGTTCGTTGCTAGCCATGCATTTCTCCGGGCATAAAAAAACCCGCCGAAGCGGGTCACATTATTTACAGGCCTTTTGCCCTATATAATACGCTATCGAGTTATCGACAATAGGAGCCATGTTTTTGTCTGGAGCTGAAGATTGCATCCCCTCAAGGGTATCTCCAGATCCAAGATACCTAACCGTCCATGCTGAGCAGTCATATTGACGCTTAGAATAGGAAACGCCTGACGATCCTTCTCTCTTCGTGGTAATGGTTGCCATGCTGCCATTTAGGTCTTGTTCGAGAATCGTATATTTCGCCTTGGAATCAGTTGGTATCGAAATCTGTGTTGCTGCCGAAACTCCAAATGAGGTAAGCATTATCAATGCCACAGCCGCCCTTTTCATATCGCTATCTCCATTGGTAAAAGTGGAAACATCCTACCCAGGAATAGCACAGGCGCAACGGCAACTACTGATTTATTGATCTCAATCGAATGGCGACGAAAAAACCCGCAGTTAAGCGGGTTGGAATAAATGTCGGTTTAAACGGGGTGGTTAGGCAACGTCAGCACCATGGATCAGGTGGCGCAGCGCTTTCACGCCCTCAGCGTTGTAGCGGAACGCCTCAACCTGCTTGCTGGAGTGAGCCGACTTGTCCAGGAAGAACTTGCCGTGAAGCTCCGTTTTGAGGTTATTGGCATTGGCAATGCGCCCGATCTTCTGAGCAGACACCCCAAGCATCTCGCCAACCTCGCCAGCCGTATGGTAATGCTCCTCAATGACCGGAAGCGGAATGGCGTCATAACCGATCAGCGGATTAATCAGCGAGGCCGCCAGCGTCTGATGCGCCATTGGGTCAAGGCGCGGCAGCAGAGACATAATCTCACGGGCGTTGGCGATATTCTTTTCCAGGGCCTGCGCTTTCAGCTGATCAGCTTTTGCCAGGCGGTACTCGGTGATGCCCGATTGGCTTTTCGGCATTGCCGGGATCGCCTGCATATCTTCCAGCTTATCGACCAGAGAGCGGCGAACAGCTTTAGATTCGCGCGCGGCCACGCGAAGAGCCTGCTTGATGGACATCGTAATGACTTCAATATCCTGACCATTCTTACGACCTACACTTTTTGTGTAGGTCTCACCCTCAAGTTCATCAATCACCTTTTCAATGAACTTGTTATTACGGACAGCTGGTTCCCCACACTGCTTACGAGCGGCATTGACCATCTCCAGAAGATACTGGCTGTCAATAGTTTTTTCGGTGACAACAGAACCGTTAACTGCTAAATTCATCTTAGTCATATACGTTCCTACACGTTTTTGAACTTCAGTAGACCGCCAGCTGCAACTGGCGGTTTTTCTTTTTTACGCCATCCCATGCGCCCATCAGTGGATCATCCCCTTCTCTTTTGCTGCCTTCGCTAACCCGGAATTCAAACCGTAGGTAATAGAGGCAAGTACTTTAATGCGCTCATTCAAGCTGTTCGCCAACGGAGATCCTACGAGGCTCAGTGAAGGCCTGATCTCTTCACACCAATGCTGATAAATGAACTCTGCATAATCGAGTGCCACCTTTGCATTGTGTGCATGCATCTCGAAATTGAATGCCGGACTGACACTGCCATTCGCAACTTCGCGATCCAGAACATCCAATACCCAGCGGCGGAACTCCTTAGCTTTCGGCGTGCGAGCAAACATCCCGATCAGGTGTGCACCGCGAAGAGAGAACACCCGCATATCCTGCATTCCTCCGGGGGTGGTTACTTTGACCACCCCTGTCATTTGAGAAGTAAATTCATCAGCATGACGATTAAATATGCGGTGGATAGCCTTGTCGTCAGCGTACTCAAGCGCCTGGCCAACCTCAGAAGCTGTGAGCCAGATCTGACCCGCCATTTCCATGTAAGAAAAGCTGATATTCTGGAAAGTTAATTCGTTGTTATGTACAATATTCATGTCGATATGTCCGTCGCTGGATTTTTTCGATAAGAGGCCCTGACTATCGCAAGTAGTTGGGGCTTCGTCGTTTTTACGCCTTGATAAAGCCATCTTCTTTCAGGCTCCGCTCAATACGCTTGATAACCTCGCTGTTCAGTGATCGCCCCTCTTCTTTTGCTGCCTTTTTGATGATCTCTTTCAGGTGCTCCGGGAACCGGATGCCTGTTGGTGGAATATTGCGAATCTGTTCCATTTGCCCTCCTGTAGTTACATGGTGTAGTCATTCAAATACTACATCATGTAGCTATCTCGTCAAGTTAATTTTGACTACATTATGAAGCCATGTTTTGTTTAGATCTGGAGTCACAATGAAAGGCGCGAGCTTGATTGCACCATTCGGCTTACGTATGCCGGAAGAACTGAAGGAAAAGGTAGCTGAGCGGGCCAAAAATAATGGCCGCTCCATGAACGCTGAGATAGTTCAGATACTCCAGGATGCCGTTGACGGCCGGATCAACCCGTTAGCTGACGATGATGAAATTGAGAAGGTTTACGTCGAGGTCATATCTCATGATCCCAGCGAAATGAGCATGGAAGATTTCGATGCTAACAACGAGAAGCTTGACTGGCTGATTGATGCCTTCATGCAGCGCATCTCAGAGGACACGCAGAGGTTCCAGTCTGCGATCCGCTTCAAGTCGCAAACCAAAGAGCTAATTGCAAGACAAATTACCCAGCAAGTTCTGCAGAAAGCTGATTACCCAAGCCCAAGCAAGATGTCAGAGAACAATAAAAAAAAATAAGCTCATGATACAAATTTGTATCACCAGTTAGGCCGCCTGATTGTTAAAGAGCACCTGCTGGCGTGATTAAATCGCATGCTCTTTTTCATGTAAAGGTATTAAATATCAGTAAATTAACCATAATTATCTGCGATTAGATATGAATAGATATGGTGATATTTCTCTTACGTAACTTTACAAGTGATATCAGCCCACCACCTGAGTGGGCTACTTCTGCTTAGCCCTTCTCGCCGCCTGTTTCGCCAGGTAATCATCAGCAACCGCGTCGTACTCTTCGCGGGTAAAGCCCTTCTGATCAGGATATTTCTGCGCCAGCATCAGCTGAAACTCGGTCATGGTCAGCGCCGATGCTTCATCCCGGTTCATGCCGAAGTGGCTACGCGCCGCGCTGATGTAGTCGAAGGCCTTAAACTCGTTCGTCGTTTCGCCTGACTCATGCCGCTGCAGGCGTCGCACACTGGCTTTACCTACGATGCCGTGCTGCATCAGCTCGCGGGCGAAAATGATGATTAAATCCTTTGCCATCAGGCCGGGCTGATAGGAGATTCGCCCGCCTTCATCAGCCCACTCGCCAATTAACTCATCGAGATCATCATCACAGCAGGCCTGCAATACCAGCATTGACGTGAATAGCAGATTGTCAGCTGCAACGTTGAAGGATGGAGCCATCCATTCAGGAATTGAGTCGAAGCCAGCAGTACAAGAGGCTATCAATTGCTGCACCTCGCTACCGTGAATTTGTGCGTACATCTTCACGATCTCATCTGGTTCGCCAACCCTCATCATCGCTGAGAAGGAAGGCCGCAGTAAGTAGTCCTTACCACCTTCCCGGCTGTCACTAATGGCGATCTCGCCAATTTCTTTCATGGCTACTACTGTCATGTTTCACCCAGGTTAACGGTCATTATCAAGGGCAGCCGCGGCCACCCTTTGGAATGGCCGTTAGCTGACGGTAACGGTATGGGTAGCGACAAAATTACCGTCTTCGGTGTTAATGACGATCTGCGCGCTGCCCGCGGCGACGCGGTTCACCGTCACGGTGGTACCGGAGGCGGTAGCAGTGGCTTTGGTTGGATCGGTTGATGCTACGGTGAAGTCTTTGTTGGTTGCGCCGGTCGGGGCGATATTCACCGTAAAGGTGCTGGTACCGCCTGCCGCGCCGGTGCTGGTTGTCGGAGTTACCGTCACGCCAGTCACTGCTACTGCGGTCAGTTCGTTCACTTCGATGGTGCTCGCGTCGCCGACTTTGAACTCAGTCGAGAACGTGACGATGTCGTTGGTACCACCGTCAGAGCTCAGCGCCGTGATGTTCATGTAGCCGATGAATTCGACCGGGCCGTAGTCCATGCGCACCCAGATACCAGGCTGGCGCTTGGCCTTCAGCTCATCAGCGAAATACTTGATGAACTTGCCGACACCGTACTGATCCAACTTATCCTTCTTGCGCACCTCCCCTTCAAAGCTCAGCGTGAAGTCACTGTTGGTGATGATGGTCTCGACATAGCCGCCGCCGTCATCCGCATCAGAGGTAACCGAGTTCGGGTTGAAGTCGAAGCCTTTCGACGTACCAGCAGCCAGCGCCTTCCACTCACTTTCCAGTGGTTTGACGTCCGGGCAGCCATCGGCGACTTCCAGCACGACCGCACCACCGAACAGGCGCTCGTTCGAGTTCTGGCAATTAGCCATGTGAAACTCCTCTTTGACGTATAAAAGAAAACCCGCCGGAGCGGGTTATTTGGTTTGGATGGCTATTCGCCGTAAGTGCAGGCGAACTGGAGTCGGAAGACTATTCGCCCTTCTTCTGTGAGCACCGGCGCGGGGATTGCGCCCATGTTCTGGATGTAGCCGACGCACTCGTCAGTCATGGGGTTGGACTGGACGTAATCAACTATGCGCTGCACGGCATTGAGTGCGTCTTTGCGCTTGTCCTTAGCGCCGACGACGTCGACCAGGACGTGATACTCAGAGCCGAGGTCATTACGGATATTTGAGCCGCCGTTTGGCCTGAACACCATGATCGCCTTCGACAGATCGCCAGGGTCGTCGTACATCAGCTGCTGCACCGTGAAGCCGGTAGTTAGCCCGGCGTCGACGAACATGTTGCGCACCCGCTCGTGCATCATGGGCGTCATAGTGAAAGCTCCTTGCGCATCACCGCGTCAACGTTATCGCGCTCATCATTCGCGCCTTTGGTCAGGAATTGCGGCTCGCCATGCGGATCCCAGTAGTTGCCCGTTCCGGTCCCGCCGCCGAACTCTTTCGGTTTCTGCGGGCCGAACTCAGATCGGTTGCTGGTCACGCCGAAGTGTGCGCGCGGCTGGCCTTTCAGCTTACCTGACGCCTCATGGACGTAGGCAGCATAGTTGGCTGAGTAGCCGATTCGCCCGGTAATGAACACGCCGCCTGCGTCGATTTCCCGAAACTGGCTGTTAATCAGCGTAGAGGTGTCGATCGGAGTGTAATAGGCTGCCCGCGCACCGATGAGAATCATCGCTGACTGCAGCGCGCGGATTACCTTTCGCCCCTTCACGTCGTTGATGACATCGTTCAGGTGCTTTTTCGCCTGGCTGATACCCTTCACTTTGATGCCCATGGCTACACTCCCGTCAGGATGGCGTAATCATCCGCCACTCGCTCGAACGTGTCGGCGTAACGGATAACCTGCCGCACCTCATCGGCACCGGCCACAACCGGGTCCGCTTCGGTCGATACGCCAATCAGCAGGTAATCACCGGCGTCGGCCAGCGCGTATTCCGTCCAGACGGTGTTCTTCACGACGATTTCAGCGCCCAGGTTGCCGATACGCTTTGACAGCCCGCCCTCATAATCGACCATGATGACTACCGGAGCGTCATAGCCGTTTACCGGATCTCCGTTCTCGTCTTTACCGCCCGCACCCTTGCGCCAGATGGTGGCCTTGGCGGTGTAGGACCAGTTAGCCGTTGCTGACATTAGTCCTCCCTCCAGCGCAGCACCACCGCGCCCGTAGCGCGAATCCGCGGGCAGTTGATGAACCATTCGCCGTCCGATTTAACGTAGCCGGTGGTCTCCCTCCCGGTATCGGTCAGCACCCATACGCGGGTGAATGAACGCGGCAGGCGGACGCTAACAGGTGTCCAGGTCATCACTTATCTCCGCACATGCAGCCGCCCTTCCCGATCCAGATGCCAGCGAATGCAGGTGCCGCGGTCGGGTCGGCAGGAATCAGGGCAGTAGCGCAGCCGTACTTATCAAGACCACGCAGCAGGTTTAAAGATCCCTTCCAGCGGTCAGCAAAGGACTGATAGCGGAAAGATTCTGATGCCCCGCTTGGAGCTGTGTGGCTGGACACGTACTTGTCACCCTGCCCCAGCGCCATCATTCCCAGCAGGTAGGACTGAATCAGCAGCGCGGTAGCCGGTGAGTAATGCGCATCAAGGCATTCCTGAATGCTGTTGGCCTGCTCTACGAGCGCCTCTAAGATGAAATCAGGCAGCGTGATACCGACTGACTTCAGATATTCCTTGGCCTGTTCTGTGGTGATCATGCGAACCTCTGAAAGCCCTCCGGAGAGGGCATAAAAAAACCGCCTTAGCGGCGGCTGTTATTCAGCGGGGAACAGCTTTTCGAGCTCGCCTTCCGGCAGCAACTCGGACAGCTTTTCAGCCCCCAGATTGCCTTTAAACTCAATGCCCAGCTCAGTCAGCCGCTCCTGGATAACCTCTTTGCGAGATTTTTCACCGGTGCCGCCTTCTGGTGTCGCTGGAGTTAACTGGCCGCCAGCCTCACCCTGCATCAGACGGACGTTGGATTTCAGCGCCGGATGAAGCTCTTTCAGCTCCACCACATCACCGCGCTTAACACCGCTCCATGGGCGAATCACTTCGTATTTAGCCATGATGACCCCTTATGCCAGAACGGCGCCGTAGACAACGCCAGAGAGCCCCTGATCGTCTGCGGTGATTTGCAGACCTTCAGCAGACATGATCTGGAAGTTGTAGTTAACGTTTGGCAGTGGACGAGGCAGCGGAACAACGCCGACAGCCATGCCTACCAGTGGAGAAATCACATCGCGACGACGTACGTACGCAATGAACTCGTTACCGGTTAAGGCATAGGTCATGCGGATCTCTTTCACCGGAGCGAATGGCAGGACAGCATTCAGAACGTTACCGCTCACCACACCATTAACCACATACGGCTGCGCCATGTTCGCCCAGATTTCAGGGGAAACCCACATCACATCGTACTGAACCACTTTGTTATTGCGAGCCATGGTGCCGAATGCGCCCTTGCCAAAGAAGGCAAAGAGCTCGGTCATAGTCGCGGTGGCCAGATCGATGTTTGCACCACCGGTGCCAGAACCCAGGTTGATTTTCTGAGTGTTGCGGTGGTTTTTAATGCCCTGAGCCGGGTAAGACTGCACCTGAATGTGAGAATCACCGTTCAGGTAGTAGTTAACGCGCTTCTGGTTGAACTTGCGCATCTTCGCCATCTGCGAATCCAGCACCAGATCAATGCCTACAGAGTTCAGGCCAGCGGCATGACGCCAGTTGACGCCGTAACCAGCGGTGAATACCGGGATCGGATCGCCGTCGGTGCCGTAGTCGGTGTGGTCGAAGGAGAACGGCGCCTGACCGTCGATGCTAACTGACACGTCATCAGCGATATCGCCAATCACATTGTACAGTTTGGCAGTTTTACCGACCGGGAGAACAGTCTGAACGCCGATCAGGTCGTTCACGATCTCCATGCCGATTTCCTGGTCACGCAACTGTAGCACCTGGCGGTCAATCTCAGCCCAGAAGTCACGGGTGAAACCACCAACTGCGTTACAGGCCAGCATATCAGCAGTCATATCTGCGCGATTGGCAGCAATCACGGCATCGTGCTGACGGTTCCACATGTTGCGGTTGGCCCACAGCTCATTCCAGTGGCCGCCGAGGCGGGAGTTTGCCGCCAGAGTGTCTTTAGAGAAATACATGTGCGTTGTTCCTTTTGTTAAGCGCTAGCGGCGGCGACGGTGCCAACGCGCATACGCACGCGAATATAATCGGTAGTGCTGGCAGCGATGGTGTGTTCATCCTGGCTGTAGCCGATCACAGAATCAGTGTCGGATGTTGCCAGGGTAAACTGACCAGCGGTGCCAAGCTTAATAGGGCTATCTTTCTTGTACGCACCAGGCAAGCAGCGCAGGGCCAGCTCACGACCTTCTTCGACATAATTGCCGACAGCAGAATCACCGGATGGGATTGCTTCGGTAATGGTCAGGCCCTGGTGGTAACCGACATCGATGATGTACAGACGACCGGCCAGCGCAGTTGCCTGAGCAAATTTACCGGATGAGTTGATGGTTGCGGCGGTGCCAGGAAGCAGCGCGGCGGCCGTAAGACGGGTTTCGGTCTTGTACAGAGACTGACCGTCGATATTAACGCGACGATAACGTGCCATTAGTCCGGCTCCTTATTTGAAATGTTCGTCTGCGGCAGGTGCGCCGGTTTCTTTCGGCTGCTGTGCGTTGTTGGTTCCCAGCGGCGCAGCTTCGCCCAGCGACTTGTACATCGCGTCCAGAGCTTCACCTGACAGCGCGTTGGCAACCACATCGCCATGTTTCGCAGCTACCGCTTCACGCTTTGCCTTCTCTTCAGCGCGGGAATTAGCAGTCAGAGTTTCTGCGAGTTGCTGCTGATTGGCCTGCAGAGCATCAACCTTTTCTGCAAGAGGCTTAATGGCCGCTTCGGTATTGGTCGCAACAGCCTGGCCGATCATGCTGCCAATTTGTTCCAGTTCTTCTTTGGTTAAAGGCATGTCGCCCTCCGTTTTGTGGTTTTGTGCAGGCTGTTCCTGCGGTGTGAAAAAAGATTTGAATTTGTTGGCGACGACAGCCACCCATGACTCCTGCCGCGCCACTGCCGTGCCGGTATCGTCGAAGGTGATCGCACCTCCTTCCGACTTGTAACCAAACACCTCTGCGTTTCCGCCGTTACGGATGATCACAGCCTGAGAGTCAGTGAAGTCAGCCACCCAGGCGTATTCATCTTGCCCGGACGCAAACTTAGCTTTGGCTGCCCGGTCGAGGCGCTGCTCACGCTCTCTGTATGATTCCCCCACCAATGCGCCTGAATTGGCCCTCAGCGGCTGCGCGAGGTCAGCGTTGACCATCAGACCTACTCCCTGCTCTGGCGTCGCTGCGCCCACCTCATGCAGCAGAATGGCGTCATGGTCCATACTGTGGATCTTCGCCACCCATCCAGCACCGGTGGCTCGCTGCTGCTCGTTAGGCTCAAGCTGGTCGAGGAAAGCTGCGACGCTGGTATGAATCGGCGGTACGTCATCACCACGCTCGATAGCTGCAACGCGCTCCAGTAGCTCGCGACCACCTTCCGACTCTTCCGCCCGGGCAACATCCACCCACTTCTCGACGTAGATACGATTGCCGGACTTCTTAACATTGCGATTCCAGGCACCCACGTAGCCGACGTTCAACCCCTCCGGCGAGAACGCAGAAACGAATTCACCGTTAACCTGCGGATGACCAAGAGGAGCCAGAGTGCCTTCCAGACCCTGATAGTGGGTGTCGATTTCCTCCGCCGTGTACAGTCCGCCGTTCATGACTACGTTGGCCGGCAGCGTGTAGCTCGGAAGCACGAGATGCTCACGGCCGTTATGCGTTTCACGCCGGATAGACTGGCTGTTCACCTTCGTGGTGATGTTTACCTGCATAGGCATAGCTATTTCTCCGCCCAGGCGTAACCGCGCGCCTGCATCGTTTTGTATTCCTGTTTGAGTTTGGTGATGGTGTCCGGGTACTCCGGCTTTCCTTCGTCGTCGACCAGCACCGACTGCTGACTGCATTTGCAGTTGATGGAGTTACCATCCTTGCTGTACCAGTCCCTCACCTCTTCGTTGGTGTAGAGATGAGCATGGCGCACAGCGTGTGTATGGCGGGTAGTCGGCGACAGTGCGGAGATATGAACCAGTAGCGTTTTCAGCCCGTAAAGGTCGTTGGCCTCCTGGTCTTCATCCCACTTCGCCCGGCGTAGCGCCGTAGTCACTTCAGTGCGAGCTATCCGGTTTGCCCGGCGCTTCTCAATGCCGGTCTGCTCGGTTAGGTTCCTGGAGATTTCCAGCGGGTTAAGCCCACGCCCGACTCCGTCCGTCAGCACCCTCGCCATATCGCGCTTCACCTCAGCACTGAGCCCTTTCATCTCCTCAAATACGCGAGCGTGAACCAGCGCCATTCGTTGCTGATATGGGTCACTTGCGAGGATTGAGGCGAGAGATTCGCGTCCGGCGGCATAAACCGGTGATTGCTGGCTGAGGTTGTAAAACGACTGACCGGTCCCTTTCTCAGAAGCCAGGTCGATGTACTCGTAAAACCACAGGCCGTAATCGCTACCATCAAGCAGCACCTGATCCACCAGGTAACTAGCATCGTTCAGGATGATGGTGAGCAGCGTTGGGTTTAACTGGTATTCGTATCTGGCGTTTACTGCGAGGGAGGAAGGTATTTTGTCGAGTGCTGATTTGTACGCCTTGCCAATCTTATTCATCCGCCTGGCGAAGTCTTTCATTGCCCGGCGTTCCAGCGCATCGGCTCCGGTCGGATCCTGATAGTTACGCGGTAGAATTGGTGGCTTCGTCTTGTTCGTCGCCATCCTCTTCTCCTAACGGCTCTTCGTCGTCATTGTCATAACCCGCAGCTGTACGAATTTCTTCACGGCTGAATGCCGGTTCTTCACCGCCGCCCAGCATGGTCTGGTTAATCTCGCCCATGGTCTTAGCGTTGGTGAGTTTCTCAGTTCCGGTCTGTTCGTTCAGGTCATCCCAGATAACAGCCTTTTGGCTTATCGGGTCGATGATCTGGAGATCAATAAGCTTGTCGCAGAAGTCCTCTATCTCGAAAGCGAGGTCTACCCGGCGTGACTGACAGCGGGAATTCATGTACTTCTGGTCTTCGGTACTGGACCGTTCGGCCTGCTGATTGCCAACCAGAATCCGCGTAGGGATGTCCACACCAGCTGCGGCGGTCTGGAGGTTAACGTTATAGGTCGCCGACGGATCAGCCACAGCAGTGACCAGCGGTGTGACTGTAGCCCCCTGGGTCGTCATCAGAACATCGTTACCACGGTTCATCTCCCCGGCAACTTCGTTAAACTTATCCTGCAGCTCGTCAATGCTCACGCCATAAAGCGAAGCGAGATTATTGAAGTCGATTTCCTTCTCAAAGTTGACATTAAGCTGCCGCGCGGCGTTCTTCAGGAATGACTCGCCAGACCCGCCCTCCACCTTCTCCAGACTCACAAAGGCGTTATAAGCTGGCTCAAGGAAGCCAATGGCATCATCTGAGTAATCACCAAGGATAAACACGCGATCTGGGTGGATATTGACGCGGCGGCTTGAGCCGTTCGGCAGACGCTCGGTGTATTGCCACATCTTCGGCTGGCCGTACGTCTTGGAGTTAAGACCGGTATCCCACTCACCCACAGTCAGCGAACCAGCCCAGGCCACAGAAACCTTTTGCAGCCCTCGGCCCTTGGTAACTGGTAGATTCCAGTCTTTATCATCACGAATGTGCAGCAGGATGCCAGCATAACGGCCAACAAGGCGACGGCGGTCTGCATCCGCAAACGAGCGCCACAGTCTGGAGGTGAAGACCTGTTTAGACTTCTTCTCCCAGGCCGTTTCATCTTCGCTCTCGTCGGCGTCGTCACCCTCGATGATTTCCGGGTTCGTCTGCCAGCATTTGCCAACCAGCTTTTCTACAGCCCCGTGAGCTATTCCGCCGCGCCGGTACAGTGAGTAGAGATTGTCGTAGGTGATCTGCTCAGGGAATCCGTACTCGCACCATGCGGAATGGCGCTTATTGTCCAGCCCCATCGCCGGTGCCATCAGGCCCATACGGGCGCGCGCCATCCGCGCATCGTTCAACGCATGGTTGACGGCGAGAGTTAATTTGTCAGTCATGGTTTGTCCGTTTGGTTAGCGAAGGCGTTTCGGAATCATCATCCCCACAGGTTGCGATCCATTCAGTTCAGTCAGTGCGTAAACCATCGCATCGAGGCGGTCAGGTGATTTCTTCGCGGTGGCGGGGATGTATTCCATCAACTGGTTCTCCAACACGTAGAGATTGCCGTGATTTGCCACTCGCCCCTGCTCGTAGAGCGCCGATATCGGCTCCGCGCGGGCATACTTCCCTTTGCTGGCATGGACACGAATGATGCGACCCTTGAAACCGGCGTTTCGGAGTGTCTCCTCCGCCATGTCTCCGCCCTGGTTCGTCTCAATGACTATCGCGTCAGCTTCGTGTTGCTCATAAGCCGATATGGCTTTCTTGGCCCATCCTGCAGGTGAATATTTGCCGCTGTAATCGCCATCAACAGAGAACTGTTTTTTGTCACCTGACCCATACGAACTGGCCGCAATAATCCCCGTCTCATCGCTTTCATCGCTATTGGTTGCTTGCGGGTCTATCGCGACAACAGCACGCACCTTGTCGTGATGAATCTGCAGCTCATGCGCCGCGCTGATCATCACCTCCGTCCAGAGAGCACCCTCAGCATTGAACCTGCGGGGCTTCTGCATGTACTGCGCTTCGGCGGTGCGCCGGTGAGAAAACAGCGATACGCGGTGTGATTCGTTGTGCTTAAACGGCCATAGCCAGCCATCAGGCAGGCCGTGGTCAATCGGGATGGCGTGGGTGTTTTCAGGGTACTGCGCAGCGTATGGCTGATTGTTGTCGATAATCACCGGCAGATTCAGGTGGTGCCACTTCTCACCGCTACCGCCCCGCAGCAGGTAGCCGCTCAGATCGTGGTAGTGAATGCGCTGCATGATGACAATCATCGGCGTCGTCTCGATCGCCAGTCGTGATTTTATTGTCTCGTTAAAGCGGTTGTTGACCCCGTCACGGACGATCTCCGAGTAAGCGTCATCCGGCTTTACCGGGTCATCGATAATCAGCGCGCCCTGCCAGCCCGGCTCCATATGCCCGGCACGAAAGCCGGTAACCTGCCCGGCAGCTGACGACGCATAAACGCCGCCGCCGTGTTCGGTCCACCACATCGCCTTACTGTCAGCGTCATCGCGTAGCGACATCGGCCACATCGACTGATAGGCCTGCGACTTAATCATGCCGCGCGCGGTGGAGGAGTTCAGCAGCGCCAGATTGTGCGAATAGGACAGGTGCATGAAGCGGGCCCGGCAGTTAAGCGCCAGCCCGCGGCCCATCATGTTGATAGTCGCCAGTTCCGTCTTCGTGTACCCAGGCGGAACGTTGATGATCAGGCGGGTAATCTCACCATCGATAACGCGGTCCAGCGTCTGCTGAATCACCTTGTGGTGAGGCGCGACAATCATCTTGCCGCCGGTGCGCTGCTTGAAGAAGTAGCGCGCGTAATACAGACCGTCCTCTTCACACTCTACCCGTCGGGCAAATGTCTTTTGCTCAGCAGTCGTCATCCTCCATCATCTCCTGCCGTGCAGCCTTGTACTCTTCTTTGGTCAGCGTCACCATTTCGATAGGGCCGCCGTTCTTCCCCGTATGCTCGTGCGTCGCCTGTTCTTTGAAAGCCATCACATCAATGTGCTTTCCGAGCAGCTCGAGGTTTTTAACTTTATCCGGCCACTTAATTTTCTTAAGCAGTCCGACCATCTCGCGCTCTTCTCCGCGACCGTCGAACATCTCAGCCACATCAAATCCGCTAAGGTATCTCCGCCAGGATGAAGGCCACTCGCTTACTGGCCTCAGGCTCATGTCATCTTTGAGGATGTCGAGCACGTCCATCTGGTCTATCTCAACGAGACGATTCAGGACGTATGTCGCATTTATGCCAACCAGATCATTGCGCTGCGCTTTCAGTTCGGCAATTCTGGATTGGATGTCAGGTTTTGACAGGTTTTCGGACGCTGTGCGGTTAGCTGTCTTTTCGCTGTACCCCGCCCGAATAGCCGCTTGCGTGGCGTTTAAATCGATGAGGTACTCGCGACAGAACATCTCTTGTTTGTCGGTGAGTGCCATTTTTATTCCACAATGAAAGGTTTATTTATGTCTACGGAATCTCTTCTCAATACCATGCTCGAACATGATCGCTTCCATGGCCAAGATGCTATGGTGGCTGGAATAGCTCAGAGGGCTGTAAACAATGGTTATGAAAGCTTAACTCCACGACAAAAAGCGGTACTAGTGCCGTTTCTCACCAAACCTTGCGATGGAGTAACCGACCCTGGCGGGTATCACAATGACTGCCAGCACGTTCTTGAAGGTGATGATCTTGAGAACGCCATTCAAAATGACATGTACTACGGCGGATTACTGTGCCCTTCCTGTGTGGATGAGAAGGAGGAGCATCGACGCCAATGGGAAAACATTCAAAGACAGTAGTTTTAATCCGTCAATGATTTCTTAGCCTTCAAGTAATCAAATGTCATATCGAGGAGGAGAATGCGAAACGCGTCCTCCTCTGATATTCGAGGGCTAAGCTCACTCACTCTACGCTGCAACTCCTCAAGCACTTCGCGCGAACGTGCAACGTGTTCCTTCATATCAAGGGTTATCGTGATCTGGTGAATGTCAGCCATAAAGCCTCTTTATCCCCGACAGGGTATATTTACGATTTAACCGCTATAGCCATTACGATGGGCCTACCCATGGTGATGGCTATAAAAAACCGCCCGGAGGCGGTCATCGTTAAAGGCATTTACTTAATCTTGCTATCAAGTTTACAACGTCATCTTTTTCCCATACTGCAAACAACTCATCCTCTTCGAATAGTCGTTCCGGATATTCTCTAGCGAAATCCATACCGAAGCTCACGCCGTCATCCTCTGCTGCTACGAGAATATCAAATTTATCTAACTCTGGATCAGACATATCTACAGCATTTGTAATCCTGCAGTTCATAAATTCATATCTGCCAATCGTATTACCCTTGATCTCAAGGTCACCTAACATACAAGACTTATACCTACTGTAAACAGTATTAGCGGGCAGCTTATAGAACTGTTTTTTGTTAACTATTTTCATCGCGTTACACCGTGATTTTCGAAGAGACTATGTTAATCTCTTTTAACAAACTCATCATCAGATACGCTGTATATTTCCGCCTAATAAAAATGACTCTCTCAAAGTGGTGGCGCTCATCTGGTTTTTTCAGTGAGTGAAATCACCGCTATTGCGAGGCCCGGTATTCATTCGCCTGGCAGTTCACCTGCCACGATTTGTTATGCGCCAGGATGTCTTTCTTCGTCTGCCGATCCATTACTTCGATGTCGTGCTCAGTGAGGCGGATGGCGTTGACCCAATCACAGCCGGTGTCGATCACCTCAACCTTTGCGGGTCCAGTTTGAGCGCAGCTCGCGATCGACATCGTCATCAGGCATATGGATAACAGTCTGCTGAACATTGCTGGCCTCCCTGGTGACTTCGACGCGGCGTTCTGCAGCTGCTTTGGTGGCAGCGGCGTTCTCGTCGGTACGTTTCTTTTCTGCCTCTGCTTCGGCCTTTTCCCGGCCACGCATACCGCCAAGACCAAATGCGGCCAATACCAGCATGATGGCGAGTCCGATCCCGGCCAGGATGGCTTTCAGTTTTGTCATAGGCTTACGCGCTCCCTCATCCAGCCATAGGCGAATGACTCGTTACCCGGGCGCTGCTCTGCCAGTTCGAGATAACGCTGGCCCTGGCTGCAGTTCAGTGCCCGGAGCAATACGGCCTCACCCTCACTGCCGCGTTTCGCCAGGAAGGACTTCAGCGCGCTGATGCTGCGCGGGCCAATCTGACCGTCGGCGATCAGGTCGGGATAGAACTGCTGCTGGTTGTTGAATACGTTCAGCCAGCGCTGGAACCACTTCACCTGTACCGATGGCCCCATGTTCACGCCGGTATCGCAGAGTTCGGCGGCAATGACCGGGGAGACAACTGCAACCTGGTCAAAGCGAGGGCCATACCAGTAATCTGCCTCGAGGATGTTGAGAGCCTGCTCGCGGGTCAGGTTGCGCATGTCGCCGGTATAACCATGAGCACGAGCCGTCGCCTGGGTGATGCCCCAGTTTGTTGGGCCGCCTTTGTCATCCGGGTGATTTACGTAACCGCCCTCCTTGCCGAGGATGGCGTTGAAGATGTCGTCTTTGGTCATTGCCCGGCCTTCTGGAATACTTTGGCAAGATTGCCGCGGGAGCGCCACACGGCGATGCAGATAGCGATGTTCAGCATCAGTTCGCCCGGGTCAACCTGCAGGTATTTTCCGTAGAGGATGCGGAATGCCGTAAAACCGGCGGCGAGGATCATCATGTACGCCATCCATGCCACAGCAGGACGGTGTCGCTTTCCGCTCTTACTGAAGAACATCAGCCGGATGGCGATAAGCGCGCAGATAATGGCGTTTACATCAAGAACGATGGCTTGCCATGTCATTTACCTTCCTCCTCCAGTCCCGGCATTTTCCCCGCTTTGATTTGGCGAGGATGCGTAACAGGACTGCGACAGAGATGGAAGCGGAAACCAGCGCGCCAATATTCGGGGATACCTCGATACTCACCGGAGGCTGCAACAGGCCAAGGGCGGTGTTAATCACCCCGGCAAGTATCTTCGCCATCGGTACCGAGAAGAACACCCCGCCGACAAAGCTGATGACGGCGAACAGGAACTGCTTCCACAGTTGGTGTGGATCGGATGTCAGAACGTACATTGCTGCGCCAGCCAGCGCGCACAGCATTACGCCGGGCGTTGCCTCGGGGAACAGAGATGCGAACGTCACTCCGATTGTTGCGGACGTTACACCGCCAGCAATGGTTAGAGGTTCAGACATAGGTGGTCCATGTGTAGAGAAGGCCGTCAGACACGAGGGCTACGTGGCATCTGAGGGTGATTGTCTGCGGCCTGAATAAAAAAGGCGGGTTCTGGTCCGCCAATCGATGGGTGCTGCGTTGCGCTATGCGCTTATAGTCACAGGTATTGGGTTCTGGCTCGCCTGGCTGGATTCGAACCAGCGACCAACCGCTTAGAAGGCGGTTGCTCTTTCCGCTGAGCTACAGGCAAATAAAAAGCCCGAGGCGTTAACCTCAGGCTTGGATTTTTGGTGATGGCTCAAGTCGCGTTTTTGCTGTCGCCACACAATTCAGCTTTTGGGCTTTCGATGTCCCCGATTCATGAGCGCTGTCATCTTGCACTTCATCATCGCGCTCTTTCGCCTTTGACGTCCGAGCATATACTGAATTATGCACTTTCATTTCGCCAAATCAACACTTTCAGATAAATATTTTCTAATTAAGCGGCCTGAAGTTCGTTTTCTTTCTCCATCTCACGCTGTAAGGCATAAAAGAGTTCTGATTCAAAAACCTTCTCGCACCACACGACCCGGCGGCGGCACTGCTGCACATCCACGCCGGTTACTCTGCTCATTGCCTGAGCGATATGTTGAGTGCAGTTGCGCTCACAATAACGTTTAATTGCATAATCGCGGACTGGGCTTTCCCGGTGAAACAGCTTAACCATCACTTTTTCTACGAACGCGGCATCATCTGATTCTTTGGCGAGAGCGATGATGTTGCTGGCTGATGACTGAGGAATAACCAGTTCGCGAGCTTTTTTATAAAGCGCCTCACCTCTCAGCGCTCCTCCTTCATCGCTATAAAGCCAGTTGACCATCCTCTCGATGTGTCCACCCATATCAGGACTCCATTGGATGCGGATCATCAGGCGACCAATGACGTTAATGGCACCGGCAGGAGAATCATCACCACGGTTAATCCGGCCCCATACAGTCAGCATGTACTGCACCCATGCCCGTTGCTTTGGGGTTATGGTCTTTTTGGGATGCTTCCAGACCCGGCGGAAGTGAGCGTCATCGACAAAGTTGACCATAGAGTAAATTGGTGTGAGCTTTCTCATGCTGCTTCCTTCTGAGGTTGTTTGGTCTGGCTGTGCTTTGCTACTGGCGGCATCTTGGCGCGCATGACGCTTTCGGCCTGGTATCGGGCTATCTGATCGCGGGTCATGCTGCCTCCTGCTGTTTGATGGCGCGAAGCTTTGCCCTGGCATCGGCGCGGATGCCGTCCAGTTCTTCGCGGGTGTAACGGTGGGTTTCGTTGTTGGATTCGAGCGCCTGTACTTTTTCTTCGCCGATCAGCTCAACCAGCGCGGCACGATAGGCCTCAATATTCCCTGACTTGTGAACGTTACAGGCTGAGCACTGCAGCCAGATATTGTCCGGGTTAAAGCGGAGCTGCGGGGCGGCGGCTGTGGTGCGGTAGTGGCCGGCATGCCATGCAAAGGCGGTCTTCGTTCCGCATGAGATGCAGCCATACCCGGCAGCCAGCAGCGTAGTGCGCCGCCAGTCGTTGACAGCACGCTGGGTCATCTGCACCCAGTGACTGAGCGGCTTAACTGCCCGGCGTCGTTCTGCGTGGCTCCGGCGAGATTCCTGCTCTTTTCGGCGTTCATCCTTGATTCGTTTGGCCGCCTCTTTCACCTTCTGTTTTTCCCGCAGCTCCAGCGCGTAGATGGCGCCATGCTCAGGACAGCACCACCAGACGTTGTCGAAGGTGGCGGTGAACTTCTGTTTGCAGACCTTGCAGGTGCGACGGGTTGGTTTACGCATGACCTCTCCGTGCCGCGAGACGCAGCCATTTCTGATCCACCAGGCTGGCGGTGTAGCCTTTAAGTGTCGGGATGTCGGACGGCTTAACCGCGGGCTTTCGCTTGCGGCGCGCCGGAACGCGGAAGATTTCGTTTGTGATGACGCGGGAAAGTGGAGTAGACATCAGGCCTCCTGCTTATCGCGCAGTTGCTGGTATTCACAGCTCTGCGGAATGGTCAGGTGGCAGCCGATATTCATCGCCCAGGCTTCGACCTTGCACAGGAAGATGTACATTTCGCCCGTTTCCAGCTCTGACGTATGACGTAGGGATTGGACGGTGGTGACCTCGCCAGACACGACGTCTACACGGTCCTTGCTTTCGTAGCCGAGATAGGTGTGCTTCATCGCGTCTTTGACCCACTCAGGCGTAGCGAAGGTCTTGCCGCGCGCGATCAGGTACTCGCTAATTTCCGTGTACCACATGTGGCTGAGCGCGTTCTGCGACAGGCTGCGCTTCTCGCGCCATGGCTTAACCTGAAGGCGGAAGCACTGGCCGGCATCCAGCAATGGCTGAATCTGCTGGCCGATGGCCGCGAAGTTGCCGCGATGGAGTTTGATACCGTCTACTGGCAGAGTCATACGGCCTCCTTAACGGAAACCGCAGAATGCAGAAAATCGCAGGTGCATTTCTGCATCTGTGACAAGGTGAGGAGTTCAGATTGTTGTCGCATTTAAGTCCCCTTAAATGCGCAGAAGTCACCGTCGGGCGTTCAACTCCGACGGCGGTTAAATTATGACTGGTTGATTATGAAAAATCAATAATGCTTGTTTTAGTTATCAAGATCTTCATTTGTAACAACGAGGAAGTTAAAAAATGAAATAATCTTTATCCAGGATAAATATAGTTCGTTAGTCATACTGGTTACTTCCCTTGTCGCAAACAGGGCGTCTGGCCCAACTTGATAGTTTAACTCTTCAAAAAGCTCCATGTTCAGTTGACTTATGAAGAATTGTTTTAACTCCCTGATATCAAGGCCGTCATTAGTTTCAGTGTGATTTTTTATGTTCTCCATTGCCATGCTAAGGCATCTCACTATGTTAGCTGCGTCATAAAAATTCCACTCGGAACCTTTTTTCCCCTTTGAGTGCGAGTTAGCTTTTTCGGCTATGGATTTTAGAAGCTCATACAGGCTCATTCTGCTTTGGATTTTTAGTGCTTTTGCTGCCGTCTGCCTGCTAGCAATAGCAGCCCAGGCAGAGGCGACGGCCGCGGCGACTGAAAATCCGGAAATGATTACCTCTGAATGTTGTTTTATATATTCGAATATCATATCTGTGCGCTCAGAAGCTGAGCCACGTTTTTATGGCGGAGCTCAGCTTTTTTTGACTAACAATGAAAATAAAAATACTAAATTTAAATTATCTCGTCGAATGGGTTCTGCATCACTTCACCTCCTGCTGCGGTGCTGCTGCGAGTACACTGCGCCATACATCGACGTTATGCAGGTCATCAAGGATCGCATCTGTCATTGCGTTGGTCATTGCCCCGGTCAACTCAACCGGCACCAGTTTCCAGCCATCAGGAAAAACCGGAGAGTTGCCATCGGCACCCTGAAGCATGGCGGCGCGGCGGTTCCATTTCTCTGCGCATATTTTCCTTGTGTCGTGGTGGCATGAGCATGGAGCATCAGCCCCTTCATGCTCGCCAACATCGCAACGCACTTCTGCTCTACACTTCTTGCAGGCTATAGAATAGTCCTGTCGCTCATGTCCGTAGAACTCAAAGAACATGCCACCGTCTTCTTCTGGTTCACCACCGCAAAATGGGCAAGGTAATAGCTTCATGATTTATCTCCATTAAGCATGGCGGCGCGGCACTGATTGAATCCATGTGCCCATGCTGATGCAAGAGCCATATCGTCTTCGGTGATTTCCTCTGGAACATCTTCCCAGCAAACTTCATCAGGCACAGATACCGGCGCTGGCGGGGCGGAGTAAACGACGCTTTCAACCCAATGCGCACCATCTTCATTGCAATGGCACTTCGACTCTAGCGGCTCGTCCAATCCTTCAGCACCACATCCGCTACAGGTGAAGAGTTTGCGACTTTTGGCTTCGAGCGATGATAGCGCGATACGGAAAACATTAGCCGTCAGACCGTTTGCTGATTGGCTATCATGCGCAGGGTCGCTAAGGAAGCCAGTGATGAATGCCTTAAGCTCTGCGCGTTCTTTGGTAATAGTGCTCATAGGTTAGTCCTCAGTATCCAGAGTACGCGCGGAGTGATGCTATTCTCGCGGTGATATCATTGATGATTTCCTCCACTACCTCTGCGTGCTCATGTTCATCACGCAAGACATCAAGGGCGCTGTCTATTTCACGGAGCATATCCTGCTGCCATTCAATATCTTCTGATTCCGGGATTTCGTATTTCATGCTCACTCCCCTTTACCGGCTGCGGAGGCGCGTTCCGCGTCCCACTTCTGCATGTATTCTTCGATATCACTCCATTCCTCACCAGAACCAGCCAGCGCATCAATTACTGACTGGCGTTCACTGTGCTGTTCTTTACGCTCCAGCTCAGCAATCCGCTTCTCTGCTGCCTCAGCGCGTTTCTCTGCTGCGATTCGATGCTCCAGACCTTGCCCCTGGCAGATATCAATCAGGCGCTGTTTCTCCATAAGTTCTGCGTTGAGCTTCTCTGCGGCTTCCAACTCATCTAGCAGTGCCAGCACGGTGGACGGGGTTAGAGCCTCATTGAATTCATCGCGATCATAACCCCAACTATCGGATTCTGCTCTCTCCGCCGCTTCACGCAGCTCCTGTTTGTCGATGTTGCTCATTGGGCGGCTCCTTCAATGAGGAAAGTCATGCTTTCGAGTTTCTTTTTTTGCTTCTCAAGAGACTTTATTTTCGCCAATCGACGACGCTCGCAATCAGCTAAAGCATCAGCCTCATTCAGCCAAAAATCCTTACCGTGAGCTGTCGTTAAATAGCACCCAGGAAGCCTGTACGAAGCCATTGTTCCGTCATGTGATACATCGTCCATAACTTTAAACGGACCACTTGAAAGCGCGTACTTTGTTACGATAACTTCAGTTAACTCTTGGTTGCTCATACCCCTACCCTCCCCCAAACCATCAATACCCTTCTCATCGCCGGACTGTTGCGGCACTCCTGGCAGATCACGTTCACCGACTCAGCACGGCGGCCTGCTTTCTTTTTTGTCTGCGCCAGCGAATAAACGCGGTGGCCTTTCTGGCCTTCAAACTTCAGTTCGCCAGAGTTGACCATCACCGAAATAACGCTGGATATGCTCCGGTAACTGGTACCCATGGCCTCAGCAATTTGAGTTGCTCCCAGTTTGCTGCCATTACTCAGTACAGATGCGATCCGCGCCGGATAACTCTCATCACTCACTCTGCGTGCGGCAGCACTGCTGAATGCGCCATTCAACGCCCGGTTCTTCAGGTGGAGAGCACCAGCACCTTTTCGCCACTCCTGATAGTCAGTTTCACTGGTGAAGTAGCCAAAGCCCGCCATGCTGAAAATCAGCCCCAGGCCGCGCAGTGCAGCGATTTCCCGATCCAGACCCTTGCCACTGATGCCAATCACCACGATGAGGTCAGCGCGCTTAACAGGCTGGTTAGCGCCCACGTAATCAACGATGCGTTGTTTTAAGCTGTCCATCTCACACCATCCCGTTCGACTTGTTGCGGTTGTACTTCGCCAGCAGCAGCTGGATCGGCGTCGGCCCGTGTTCGGCAGCCGGTGCTGCAATCGCCCGGCGTACCGGCGGCACTGGCTTACCCTCCGTGACTCGCTTCTCCCACATGTCCATCAGATCGCCCGCTTCGCGCGCCAGCTCACCATGCGTTAACTGGCGCTCTGTGCTGCGGTGACGAAGTTCCACGCAGATGTGGTACATGACCGGCTGCGACCAGGGGAATTGCTCGCTGGAGTTGAATTCGAACGAACGGTTACGCCAGTCCCAGTATTCGTCGATCACCTGTTCAACGGTGATACCCAGCGCGCCGCCACTCTGTTTGCACCAGGCGACGAACTGGCCCGGCGACGGCAGGAATGGACGCTCCTGGCGGCGGGCAATGCGCATACCGGCATCAACCTGAGCCATCGAGTGGATCCCGTTCTCCTGAAACGCCAGCAGCCACTGACGGCGGAATTCGTTCAGGTCATCCTGAGTGCGGAAGTTCGCCATGCTGGCCGGGAACGCGGCGCGCAGCTCGTTGAACAGCTTGTTGAATACCTGCGCTACCTGCTCGACCGGTGCGCGTTCCTGGTACTGCTCTGGCAGGTTATGGGCCATGCGGCTCATCTGCTCGCGATCGTGGTTACGCATCTGCTCTGCAAGAGATTTCATCGAATCACCTCATAGGCCCAGTCAGTGTTGTTGAAGTCCAGATCCGGCTTACCAGGTTCTTCACCTGTCTGCTGCTTATTGCGTTTGATATCGAGCTGAGTCCACTTGTCGCGCAGCGTGGCTGGACACAGAACATTGCCCTTCCAGAACTTGTCGTTACAGGCCCATTTGAACAGGGCAGCGATTTCGTAATGGGTGCGTTCGTCACGCTCGCGCATCAGTCGGATGTCGTTAGCCCAGCCTGCGAAGTTTGGTTTTTTGGCAGATGGTGAAATGCTTTGCACCATGGTGAACAGCCATTCAGCGCAGCGTAGGTCTTCTGAGTTACCCCACTTTGTGCCGCTCTGAATTGCCGCTTCAGGTTTCATGACAGGCGGTTTCTTTCCGGGCTTGTCAGAGGATTCGTCAGAATTCTCGGACGTAGAGTTATTTATATTCTTGTTATTACCTTCTTGTTCATGATGTGCGGGGAATTGTGCGGCCTTATGTGCGGCATACCCGTCTGAACCCGCGCCGTTACTGGCTTCTTCATGTGCGCCTGTATGTGCGGCCTTATGTGCGGGTAAATCGTCCATTTTTTGAGCATACTCGACGTAATTTGTGATGGTGATCACCCTGCCTTTTCGCTTCTCTCCCTCGATGGAAATCATCCCTTCGCGGACGAAAACAGAAAGCATTCTCTCCACTGCGTCGCGGCTTGTCGGGTTGCCCTGACGGTCACACAACTGAAGGCCAAGATCTGCAGCAGTGACGACCAGTTGACCGGGTTGCAGAGGCCATTGCTTGCCCTTGAAGAATGCAGTGTAGGGCTGTCTGGCTGCGTCAATGAGCAGGTTCTCCCACAGCGCGCGCAGGAATACATCCTTAGCCCAGGACTTCTTCTTGATGCTCCGGTACAACGGGACGTAACCAGACTTCTGGTTCTCCATCCTGTTGCTCCTTGCGGCTGAGTGCGCCGCGAAATTTGCGTAAGCGACGTTCGACACAGTTAAACCTCCTGCGCCTGGCGTTTTGGATTAGCATTTGTCATAATGACCTCGCACTTGTTATCTGCATTTGCACCTGAAAGTCGGTTCTGTTCGCGCAGACCGGCTTTCGCCATTTTTGATACTTCCCATCACATAACCCCCAGCATCGAAGTGACCATCGTAATCAACGGCCCTACCTGCTCCGGCATGAGGCGGAACAGCGAGGCTATACCTTCGCTTACCTCTTTCAGCTTCTGATGCTCTGGAGCGTCCAGCAGCACGGCCTGTTTAGCCTCAGCACACTCTTTCATCGCGGATGCGATCAGCGACATCGTGTCGTTCTGTGGCGCCAAGCGGTTTCGATACTCCAGCGGCAGGACGGACATGATTGCCGGTGCCAGCTGGCGAATGTTGTTGGCCGCATATTCGGTGTCGCCATCGATCCAGCGGAACACCTTTTGCATCTGGCGGTGCGAGTCGGTCGGGATATCCAGACCGGTGCCGCTGGTTGCCCGCCACTCTTCAACAATCAGCGCTGCGACAAATTCACGACTGCGGCAATCAGCTGCCCAGGCGCGAACAGCTGCACGGATCCCATCGATATTTAACACCGAGGAATCAGGCTCCCGGCGATTCTGGTAAATCATCGCCGTTGGCGAAAATTTGTTACCTTGTTGATACGCAAGTGAATGCATTGCTTTCCCTTTCGTGGTTAGGGCCGCCGTTAAGCGGCATGGTTCTCTGGGTGTGGAAACAGGTCGGGAAGATCAGGTCGAATTTCGTGTGCCTTAATCTCTCCACCAGTAGCGTTTACGATGGCTGTTACTTTTTCCGGAGATACGGAACCACCGTTAAGCCACTTGTGAACCGCTGGCTGGCTAACGCCGCAAATATCTGCGAGTCGCTTCTGGCTGCCAACGATTTCTAAAGCTCGTTGAATAACTTTGTTCATGGATTTTACCTATCCGATTACTGGATTAATGAAAAGATAACCCAAGTTATGGGTGTTGTCCATAACCTTTGTTATTTTACTCTACATAACCTCGGTTATATATTGATAAGATGAAAACATTTGCAGAACGACTGAACGCGGCTATGTCGGCCGCTGACATATCTCAAGGACAGTTGGCTGATAAAGTCGGTATATCCCAGCCTGCAATTCAAAAGATGACGTCAGGTAAAACGAGCGGCAGCCGTAAGATGGTCGAGCTAGCTCATGCTCTGGGTGTAAGGCCGGAATGGCTTAGTTCTGGAGTGGGGGAAATGCGGATTGATGGTAATGTGCCATCGGCGGCCCAACCGGTCTCGGAAACAATTGATGTCTTTCGGGTTGATGTTTTAGACCTGAAAGTAAGCGCTGGTCCGGGGTCTTTTATGATTTCTGAATTTGTTGAGGTCCTGCATGCTATTGAGTTCACAACTGAGCATGCCAGATCTCTTTTCGGGAACCGCACTCAAAATGATGTGAAGGTGATGACCGTAGACGGTGACAGCATGTGCCCAACGATTCAGTCGGGAGATCGCCTGTTCTTTGACGTTTCGGTGAGGAACTTCAAGGTTGACGGAGTATACGCATTTGTCTTCGGGCAGCACTTCCATGTCAAGCGCCTGCAGATGCAGGGCCTGCAGTTAGCCGTGCTTTCAGATAATCCGGCTTACAAAGATTGGTATGTGACAGAAGAAAATCAGGACCAGCTATACATCATGGGTAAAGCGCTTATTCACGAATCGATAGCTTACAACAAACTGTAGCAGTGGCCGGAAGAGACTTTTGGTTAGAGACGAAGCTGCGGCTGGTGAGATAGGAAAGGTGTTCTGGTCGGCGCATAGCTGGTAGCAACTGCGATTGCGAACATCAAGATCTAGGCGAAAAGGTAAGCTACCTATTAATTGCATTCACGAGGAAATGATGCAGGACGATCATCAGAGTGAAGGACAGATTACTGACCAAGATAATTTATTTGGCTTAGATGTAGTTAGTATGCGTCCTGTTTTAGGAAAAAGGACCGCTCATCTTAGACACACTGTGATTGCAACTGATGGATGGGAATATGCAGTTAAATGCTGCCAAGATGGAGCCGATTCCCTAGCCAAGATTGCCCACAACCCAATGCTAGTACCGGCAAGTGAATGGCTATGCACTAAACTTGCTGACATGTGTGGTATAGCAACTCCGCACTGCAAAATAATTCATGATGAGAGCACTGGAGTTGATTACTTTGGGTCGAGATATGATTTGTCTGCTACCTCCACCCCGATGGATGAAATAACCTTTGCAGAGCATTTGTGTACGTCGACAGCTCTTAAGAATCAGGTTTGGGCTATTTACGCATTTGATCAGTTTATATTCAATGTCGATAGGAACTTATCGAACTATCTGTATTCTGTTGGTCGTGATGGACATGTGATCGTCCAGCCTTTTGATTTTGGTTTTTCCTCACTGGTGATGGGGTGGCCAAATAGAACTGGTGACGCGCTGCTGCCTTATGGGTGCCCGACAACGGATAAGTGGGTAAGCATTAGAAAGTTGACAGGAGATCATCCTTCCTGTAGAGAATCAGGCCTAGCTATACTTGATAAGCTTTCAATAATTCAGCCAGGAACGATTGAGTCCATATGTAGTGATATGCCAGAATCCTGGCTCAACCCCCTTCAAAAATCGGCTTTAACGTCATGGTGGGCGAGTAGCAATAGGCAAACGCGAATAGATGTTGTTCGGAAAGAGGTGTTGAGATGACAGTATATAACTACAGCATCATAAGGATTACCCCAAATCCAGTTCGAGCAGAATCTATCAATATTGGTCTTGTTGTAGCTACACCAGGCGGCCCAGACATCCGGGTCCTTGAAACATCTACAAAGATAAAAGCGATAACTAAAACGTTTAGCATGGAAAATCTTGAGGATCTAAAGGCAAGATTAGAATTCCTACTAACCGAAAAATTAACGCTTGAAGAGGCTGTTAGTTTTTTCCAGGGAAGCATAAGCCTTTCTAATACAGGTAATTTTTCAGCAAATACTGAATACGAGTATGAAAGTAATGTAGAATTCTTGAACAAAACCTACATAACACCTGAGAGATCTAACAAAAAGGAGCCGATTACCCAGAAGAGAATAATCACTGAGCTAAAGAATCAGTTTTCTCACTATGGGATTATGGGGAAAGGATTTGATGACCTTAACGACCACAAGGTTGTTCAGGGGTACCCTCTCTCTGCTCAACAGGGTTTGTATGCCGAACTTTTACTGAAAAATGGTGTTTATCATCTTACTGAAACGCTAGATCTCAGGACTACAAATGCAAAACAAAAAATTGGTGATAGCGCATTCAAGGCGATAACAATGAGCACGGCCAAGACGATCTGGAGCGGGCAAGTAAATACATTCCTTGTTTATGCTGCTGATATGTCTCAAGTGCGCATGCACTCGCAACAACTAGCCCTTGTTGATAATTATGCAGATAGAATGTTTAACTTACTCAGTAATGAGGAAATGTCTGTTTACTTCGAGCATATGCTTACGGCCGCAGGAATGGCTGCATAAATTCTGAATCCCTCTTACCCGGCCACCGTGCCGGGTTTTTTATTGCCCACCCATAAAGCTATCCCCCATTCTGCCGATAACTATCCAGCCTGAAGCTGATAACAATAACTATCGCAACACTACCTGCCCGCCCGTGCGGGCTTTTTTATTGCCCCTTCCTCACCAACTCCGCAGCATCCCTGTTAGCTCCCTTCCCTATCACGTTTCCTGTTTCCTTCCGGTACTGCTCCAGCTTGTCGATGATGTTTTGCTGGGTCATAGGTAAATCTGCCAGTGACAATTCCATCACCGCCCGCCCCATCGCCTGAATTTTCATGCTTATACGCTCTTCATCCAGAACCATGCACATCCCTCCTGCTGTTTTTTTAAGCATAGCACTCATGATTTACAAAAATAAATTCATTTAGTTATCATTAATTTATAACTTATGTGATTGATATTATAAATTAGGTTATTGCCATTACTCATAACTAAGGTTATCTTTAACCCATCGAAACGAAACATCGACAGCTGAGCGAAGTTAGCCAGCGGCGGACAGCAAGTAGCCTGCTCATTAAGAATTCAGTCAAGCAGCAAATCACCCGGAGCGCTCCTGGCAAATTGAAATGGCGCCCAATGGGATTGAGGCAGGTGTGTAACGCGTGGCGGGTATAGCACACGAAGAGGACTCCGCACCGGAATGGTTTGCTGCTCAGTTCCCGAACATCGGGGGAGCTTTACCAGCAGCTCTTTGCGAGGGGCTGACGGTAAACAAACAGAGGGGTGTGTATGGCAGATAAAAAAACGGCGCCACTACTGCTTAACGTAGACGCCAGCGAGGTGCTTACTCAGACCGGGGAGCTTTTAAAGTTACTTGAACTTCCAGCCAGTTCCTTTCAGGGAATTCCTGAGCATGTCGTCGATCTGTTTTTTGACCGTGTCCGTGGCCTGATTGACAACATCGCCCTTAGTGATTTCTCGACCACAGTCAGCACAACTGACGCCGGTGAAATTTGTCTCAAAGTCAAAATCATCGGGCTGGTTGAACATCTCACTTCCGCAGTCAGGGCACACGGTCCGCATGGTTTGCATGAATATATCCTTTCTACTGTTGGGGAGATTAAAGAGTAAGCGATTTCTTGCTGTTGGGGAATAGCGGGAAAGCGCGCGCCGGGCGCGGATAAATATCCCGGCACTAACTGGAATGTTTTGGGGTGTGGTGGCGGTGTCCTCAAGCGAGGTGCAACGCTAGCAGTGTGATAAGACCTGAAAACCGGCTGGGCAGATAGTTGTTTGCCAATACAGAAAACAGGGCGTCAGGAAGTAAGTGAGAGTGGCGACTCAGTGCCAGTCCACCACACCGACCAAAGCATTTCTCCCGCATCAGCGGGTAACGACAGAGGGTAAGGCGATGGGATGGGGTGGAATTACAACAACTCGGTTCGATGAGATCTCAACTTTTGCTGAGAAATCAGGGAAGTGTGACGTATGCGGTAAAGCCTGCAAACGACGGGAAAAGTTTTATCAAACGCTCAATCCGTTCAATAAAAACGCTGATGGCTCCGTGAAAACGTATCAGGAAATCAGGAAGGAAATTGAGCTTAAGGCCACCGAGTGGAAATTAAAGCCGGTCAGGCATGCAAAGTGTGAATAACCCGCTCCGGCGGGTTTTTTATCGGCCATACATAGGCAGATTTTCGAGTCTGCCCATTTATGACAACCGGCGGCCATCCACCGCCCATTGAAACACTGAATAAATGCGTTGAAGTCTTGTATTAACCGTTCGGCGGCGCGGCCTTAAGCGCGGAGATGATTATGAAATACACCATGAAGGTTTATAAAAACTCTGATGACCATGCTGCTTATCTGAAAGCGCGATCCGACGGCGCCAGAAATGGCCAGTCATTTGAATGGGCGGGTCACCGCTGGGCGTACGAAGTCACCAGCTTTGACGATGCCGGCAATTACGACCTGCTTTACCGGTTTGATGACAAGCCATATCCAGAAGAAGTTTCAGTCAATACAGATGACATGACGATCCGTGACTACTTTGCAGCTAAGGCTATGCAGGGAATCATCAGCAGCGAATGCAACTATGGAGCGTTTAGTGATTTAGCAAGCGATGCATACAGCATTGCCGACGCCATGCTCCGCGCTCGGGAGGCGTCATGACAGTCACCCACAACGGCAAGCAGTACACCGCAAAAAAACTCAACGATAACGAGTGGCAGCTTACGTCGGTATCGGCACCGCGCGACAAGCTGACGCTTAACCGCTGGCAGATGCATGTTGCTGGCCTCCTGAAACAGGTTGAGGTGAAGGTATGATTGGAATGCACTACGGCACCGCATCAGTGCCACGTAGCGAGGTTTTACCGGGCACAATGCTGCAACACCACGGCAAAACTTATCGCGCCTCTGCGAACGTTGAGAAAGGCCTTTACGCCTTCAACATCTTCGAAAAAACCATCATTAAAAGTGATTCCGTCGTTGTGCTGCTGAATGAGCGCGGCGAGCCAATGGTTCACTGATACCAACCACCCTATTCAACCGATCGGCCTGGCTAAATGCGGGCGGGATCTGCACATCCAAATTTCAGGAGAAACCATGAGCGAAGTAACGGATTTAGTCGTCATTGAGAAACAGAACGCAATGGCGGTATTCACTACCAAAGAGCAGCTCGACCCGATTATTGAGGCGATCGAGAAAGAAGCTCGCAGCCTGGTGCCGGATGTGTCGACCCGCAAAGGCCGCGACGCTATCGCATCCATGGCGCACAAGGTTGCCCGTTCCAAAACCTACATCGACAACGCCGGTAAAGATCTGGTTGCTGAGCTTAAGTCCCTGCCGAAGCAGATCGACGAAAGCCGCCGCATTGTGCGTGAGCGGCTGGACGCGCTGAAGGATGAAGTGCGCAAACCTCTCACTGACTGGGAAAACGCCGAGTCGGCAAGAAAGGACGCATTGCAGCAGCGGCTTATTGATTTGCGATCCCTGGCTGATGTGATTGATGGCGTGGGTAACTACCTGCCGTCAGTTGAAATTCAGCAGCGCATTGAGTCAGCAAAAGCCGTTGCACTTGATGAAAGCTGGCAGGAAGTAGCAGCTGAAGCTGGCGCGGCTAAAGACACAACCATCCAACAACTTGAAGCTGCCATGATCGTCGCAAAGCAGCGTGAGCATGAAGCTGCAGAGCTTGAGCGCCTTCGTAAGGAGGCAGAAGAAAAAGCTCGCCTGGAGCGCGAGGAGAATATTCGCCGGGAAGCAGCTGAACGGGCCCGCCGCGATGCCGAAGCGAAACACAAAGCTGAGATTGAAGCCGCAGCGCGCCGTGAAGCTGAAGAGAAAGCTCGCGCTGAGCTGGCGGAACGCCAGCGCATTGAAGCGGAACAGCGTGCGGAACGCGAGAAGAAGGAAACCGAAGAGCGTGCGCGCCGCGAAAAAGAAGAAGCCGTTGCCGCCGAGCGCCGCCGCCAGGAAGAGGCAGAAGCCGCCCGTTTGGTCGAAGAGCAGCGCAAAGCTGAAGAAGAAGCGCGCCGAGCCGCAGACAAAGAGCACCGCCGCACCGTCAATCGTCGTGTCTACGCAGATCTGATTGCTCAGGGCATCCCAGAAGAATACGCACAGAAAGCAGTGCTGGCGATCGCTGGCGGCAAAGTGCAGGACGCGCACATCAAATATTGAGGCAAACATGAACGCATACCTCACTTACGACCGTATCGAAGACCGGCGCTGGGTTGAACAGCAACTCGACGACGAGAAAGAGAAGTGGATCGACGACCGGGCGCAGAAAATCATCGACATGATGCCAAAAGAGCCGTCCGGCCTCTTCCACTTCACTGTCCCGATTGACTCCAGTCCATACGAAGGGCTTCGCAGCGATAAAGCTGGCGAGGCCTACAACGATTTCATTTCGGCAGTTGCTTACGCCCAGGCGGAATACGACTGGGAACACCGTACCGG
>OMGL01000211.1_pt1 | contig 48303 bp, 48 predicted proteins | sample 1645831 | NCBI WGS metagenome assembly OMGL01 (sample SAMN00849301, study PRJEB25192) | human gut metagenome | reverse complement strand
CGGTCCCCCAGCAAATCCAGTTCCATTTCATCGTAAGCCATAAGGTCACGAAGTTCCGCAATATCAAATGGGGCTAATCTGGCACCGCAGGAAATGAGGATAGATTTTGCCGTTTTACCGGCAGCCAGCTTGTACTTTTTGTACTGCCGCACAGCAAAGTGTTCTGGTTTAGCCTTTTCCAAATCCTCAAATAGTTCATCGACCGGATTCTTGAACTCTTCATCATCCTCGCGGGCTTCGCTGGCATTGATAAATTCCAGCAGCGTGGAGAAGTTCTGTTCTTCTTCCGGGGCTTCATAGTAGATATAGCCGATGAGTGCGCAGTAGAGCAGGCGTTCTGCCTTGACCCAGAAATCTTCGCCGGACTTCTCGCCGTCTCCTTTCGTGTTGGCGATGATCGTATTGACCAGTTTCAGAATATCTTTCTCACTGCGGATATAGTGGAACGGGTTATAGTGCATCGACTTCTTGAAATTGATCGTGTTCAGGACTTTGATTTTGTACCCGGCATCCGAGAGCATCTTTCCGCATTCAATGATGATCGTACCTTTCGGGTCAGTACAGACATAGCTGACCTTTTCGGGCATCTGCATCAGATTGGGCTTTACGAAAAACCGTGTCTTGCCGCTGCCAGAGCCGCCGATCACAATGACATTCTTGTTTCTGGCATACTTCGGATGCTTTGGTCTGCCGCTCATCATCAACCGTTCCGTCTGGGTGAGCAGCACATTATTCTCGAATACCGGGTCAATAAAAGGTTCAATGTCCTTGGCATTGCCCCACCGGGCAGAGCCGTATTCCTCTCCCTGACGATACTTCTTTGCGTTCTTCCCCTTAAAGTAGATCACGGCTTTCAGTGCTGCTGCACCGATCAGACCCACCAGCAAGTCGAACGGATGGACACTTGGCAGATAACTCTTGTAGGCCAGACCGAAGTTCATAAAAAGAACCATCAGCCTGTCCACGATGGTATCGCCATTACAGTGTCGGTATAGCCATGCGGCTTTCTCCACCATGTAAAAGGCGATAATGTAAGGAAAATTCAGCAGGATCAGCTTTTTCATATCTGCCGACTGCATCTTTCCACTGATTGCCGCCGCTACTTTCTTGCCCCATGCCGTTCCACCTGTCTGGTTGGAGGGGGCTTTGCGCGGACGCTTGCTTTGTGCGGTCGTTTTCTTTTTCTGGCTCATCGCACCTGCCCTCTGTCTTTCGTCTTTTCCTTGGTGATCTCACGATGCTTGGCAACACGCTCCTTTGCCTGCTCCAGCTTCTTGCGGATGGACTGCCGCTGCTCCTTTTTCAGCGAAACTCCGGTATATTCCTTGAATGCCGCCGTCATAACATCCACATCTTTTGCCTTGAAAAAGACCAGATATTCGGTCTTGCCCTCTTTTTCTGCCTTTTTCAGACTATAATCAACGCCGTACTTCCTAGCTACCCGGTCAAACGAATTGATGTTATTGTCTGTGACAACGATATTGGTAAGCTGTGCGCCGCTCTGTTGCAAGCTCTTGATGCTCTGCTTTCCTCTCTTACATCGGTTCTGCCCTCCCATCTTCTTCGACTGCTGTTTCTTCTTCTCGATCTCTGCCAACAGCTTTGTCAATGCTGCTTTCAGAATCTGTGCCGAGATTTTTCCGCCTTTGATGCACAATGCCATCGTTTTTTCGTTTACTTCATCCTGCACCTGCTTCCTCCTTTCCGGTTTGTGGTTTTATCCAAACGGTATTAGACACTGACCGTGCCTGATACCGGAGGAGCCGTATCGCCAAAGACCGAACGGAATTTCTTTCTGCACTGGTGCATCATATAGCCGCACTCCCTGCGGTGCCGACAGGAAATGCAGGGATGGTCGCTGTCCGTCCCCGGACGCTGGCGCATCATACGTTCAAACGGGCTATTTGTAAAGTTCATAAGCTCAACCCTCCTGTTCTGCCATCGGAAGAATCCCACGCCGTTTCAGTTCATGGTACAGGAACTTCCTGCCTTTGTGCGTCCATGCCGTATGCAGCTTTTCCACTGCACTGCCATCACTCCGATAGAGCTGGAAAACAAGGTTTGCGGTATATCCTTTATCCTGATGCTTTGCATACAGCACCCACTGATTATTGGCCCGGTACTGGATACCGTGCAGATGGAGCAGACGATTGAACACCTTTGCACCACAGCCGTATTCTTTTGCGATCTGTGTCGTTGTCACAAGCGAATCGGGCGGCTGTGATTCGTAAAAACGCTTCGGCGGCGCGTGGCTTTTGCACTTGTGCTGATGCAGCAGTTCAATGACTGCCTGCATCCAGTGATCCGCTCCCATGCAGTGCTGTCCTTCGCAGCTGCGGAAACAGTCATTTTTGTGGAAGTGATGGAGCTTATACAACTGCTTTGCCATCTCCAGCGTGATCCGGTAGTCTTTCACATACCGCTGCACCGTGCGCCCGCCCTCATCCTGCGTGCGGACACGGGGAACGAACTCATAGTCCCGGCCCTCCACAAATCCGTACTGGCACATCCGGGGGAACCACTTGCGGAAGTCACTCTGAATCTGCATCTGGTCGTACAGGTCTCTCGCCCAGATCACCGAGGGAGCCATATCGAAATCCATAAAAAACACGCTCATTGCATCGTCCTCCTTAATTGCTTCTGCCGCCCCATCCGAAATCATGCCTGACCTGTGCAGCGTAATAGCTGTCAATCGTGGTTGGCGCATTATACAGTGTGGCGAGCAGATATTGTTTGATGTTTCGTACCTGTGTGCTATTGCTTTTCAGGCATTCCATTACATACTGAATGTGCATGGAATCCAGCTTCATCAGGCGGCTTTTGACCACCTCTTTCGACTTTTCTTCCCCGCAAATGCGCAGGAATTTCTTTCTGCTGGTCACGGTTTCCACAAGCAGTTCCAGAATCTCCATCAGGATTTCCCGGTCATGCGGGAAGTTCTTCTCTAAGATCGGGATTTCCAGCTTGTCTTGAAAATAGAGGCGATACCTTTCATCTTCCCGCATCTCTTTCGCTGTGTTTTCCCCATACGGTGCGGAATAGATAAGATCAGTTTCACTACTATCAGTATTATTTATATCAGTCTTACTTCCGTTTGATTTCCATACTCCCGGAAGTTCGCTTTTCAAACCACCAGAAGTTTGATTTTCATACTTCCAGTAGTTCGATTGTGAAAGTCCCGCATAGAGGTCTTTCACATACAGCAGGTTTGGCTTTCCCAAGCCCTGCCTGCGCCGCTCAACAAGCTGATATTCGTGTTCCAGCTCATCCAGCAGTTTGACCGCCTTTTGTCTGGCACATCGAATCGAATCCATGATCTCATCTATCGTACAGATGATGTAGGAATTACCATTCTCGTCCTGCCAGCCATTTTTAAGCGAAAGATTCATCCGATCCAGCAAGACAGCATACAGTAGCTTTGCATCGCCGGACATCTTTTCAAACAGGTCTACCTTGATGAGCGCTTTCGGCACACGGTAAAAACTATATCGGTCTGCTTCCAGACCTCTGAAATACGGGTATTTCATGTAGATTCATCACCTCCCCTCTGGTAGATTTGCACTATTATAAATAACAGTACATTCCTACGACGGAGCATCTTCCGACGCTCCGCCGCATTGTATCTGCTGTTATTTGAGCTTTGCCATTCTGCCCCAGCCCGTTCCTGCCCCATATTTCAGCGGCGTTTTCTCTGACAAGACACGCAGGATGCACATTCAATATCAGAAGTATCTCTCTGGGATGGCTTATTCAATTTTCAAGATTCATGTGAGAGGTTTTGTATTGTCCTCTCATCCTTAGAATCGGAGAAAGGTCATTTTGCAAGGTGTTTTCAAAAAAGTTTTTGAACTTTTCATGAACTTTCCGATTTGGATGGAGATTTTTTGTGTCCTCTCACTCCTAGAATCGGAGAAGGGCTATTTCGCAAGGTGTTTTAAAAAAATTCAAAAAAATTTTTGAGCCGCCCAATTCAGAGTGTTTTCTGTGATTGGACGGCTCATCTTTTGATTATGTATAGGTTATCAGCTGCACAATGCCCGGAAGTGCTTTTTCTGTATCTTGTAAATTGCTGCGTTATAAATTCCGGTAAGATTCTGGCGGGTCATGCCAAGGTGTTTCGCTGCCTCTGTGAAAGACAGACCATGAAACAGATGAGTGTGGACGACCTTTCTCTGCAAATCAGTCAAAGTAGAGAGCAGCTCTTCCACTCTTTCCTCACTTATCATTCTTTCCAGTGTACTCACTGCTTCATCGACTCCCTCTAGGATTTCTTCCCTATACTCCCTGTCCTCACGGGATGGCATCCATTTTCCCTGAATGATTTCGTAATTCATGAAAATACGATCCTCGCCTTCCAGAACCAGCCGAATGTGCCACTCGTATTCATCAAATTCCTCTTCCTCAATGTGATGCCCCGCACCCTCCAGTGCATCATATTTATAATGTACGCAGTTGCGAAGCGAGAAAACGGTCACTCTTTTATGCGCCCGATAGATCACATAACCATTCTGGTAGACATTGATGCTGCCATGATTTTCCAAGACCTTTTCGGCAACCACTGGCACACCAGATACCTCAAGCGCCTTCACGGTGGGAACACGCTGTTCCTTGTACGAAGGGAGTTCAACAAGCTTTTTCAGATCCTTGAATGTCATCATAATGTCCACCTTTCTGCCTTTTGGCTGCGGGTGGTCTGAAACAAAAAATGCAGCAAAAGTTGTCCCAGACTTACCCGTTTTTTTTTGAACGGGAAGTCTAAGACTTCTCCTGCTGCATCGCTATTTCATGATTCTCTTTTAAGGTGTGATGTTTAGTCTCTCATATATAGAATTGCTGGAAGGGCTTTTCGCAAGGTATTTTTGAAAAAAAATTAAAAAAGCCGGAACAGGATGAACTACTTGCAGGCGTACTACTGCGCTGCATTCGCTCATTCTGTTCCGGCCTATATCACATATTGCTACGGTATCGCTCTAAACAAACAGATATTATATTGTAGACCCAAAAGAACGTCTGATGGAGCTGGTCAGCTAACCAGGTGCCGCCTAAGATTCCATTTCTTCCCTTTCAGTGTCCGATGAAGCCCTCTTACTTCAGGCTTCCTTCCGGCGATCCTCCGGCGTTGCAAATTCTATACTCTTTACAGGAAGACCGTGAATGTACTCCACCAGTGATTCCGCAGAAATATAATCTTCACAGCCACCACGCTTTATCTGAAGCATATTCTTTCCATCTACGACACTACGATTTCCGATCCGCAGCCCTTTCGGAGTGCGGATTTCATGATCTCCATTGTTCATCTTTCACGGCCTCCTTTGTGTTGGTTTCGGTTATTTCGGTTTCTATTGCCCTCAACCTTTGAACTTTCGTTCACTTTTCACCTTTTCCCACTTGCATATTTACTCACTTTCCAGTATAATAATCCAAAAGTTGAAAGAATATGGCACTATTATATACACAGAGCGTCGCTGTGTCAAGTAGGAATTGTGAAAGTTTGTTGCATATTTCAAAATGAATAATTACAAATCTTGTTTCACATTAGTAACGCACGATAACTACTCCATAGAAAGGTTGCAAACATGAAATTTGGAGCAAAAGTTCGTGATCTGCGCAAAAAGAACAATCTAACACAAGACGAATTAGCAAAATGCCTCGGAGTCAGCAAGAGAACGATCATCGGATGGGAGCGTAATGAACGCTACCCCCGAAATGTTGAAGTTCTCGAAAAAATGTCAGACATTTTCCATGTACCCCTGACCTATTTACAGCCCGATCAAGCGTTATTTATTGAACGTGCCGCTGCAATCTACGGCAAGAATGGCAAAAAAGAAGCCCAGTATCTCGCATTCGAGCTTACTGAGCTGTTTGCCAGTGGAGAGCTATCTCCGCAGGATATGGACGGCATCATGTATGAGATGCACAAAGCCTATTTTAAGTACCGAGAACAAAAACGAGAGAAAGAACGAATAATGAACCTGTAAATCACTGTTCCATTCACTATGCCATCCCCGAAAGGAGATCACATTATGGATTCTGCATTTATCTACCGAGCTGCCAACGAACTTGTCCAAAGTGCCGGAACTCGCAACATCAAACAGATCGCGCGCAGTTGCAGTCTGGACATCAGTGAAACATCTCGCATTAAAGATATGCTGGGTTTACTTTCGCTCTATTTTGATAAGCCTTTGATTCTTATCAATCGCCAGCTGGACAAACAGACAAAGCAGATGGTGTGCGGCTATGCACTCGGACATTATCTTGAGCATCAGCTTCTTATGGACTTGCATACCCTGAACAAATTTCTGACCATTAAGGACAAACACATCCTTCTATACGAGCATAACGCTTTTACATCCCACCTGATGCTGGACAGTGATGAAGTCTATCAAATGACGAAGCGCAGGTTGGATGCTGCGCAAATCTCTGCAGCCAAACGGATTCATCTCAATCTGGTGATGGTAAAGCTTCTTGAGCTGCATCATCTGGGATACGATCTACGGCACTATCACGCCCAGCACCATGCGTTTATTGAGCATTTCAAACTGCCAAGATATTTCCGGTTTGATGCCGCATAAAGATTATCTTCACTGAAAAAGCCCACAGTAAACAAGTTTGTACCTGTTTTCACTGTGGGCTTTTTACTATTGTGTCCGTGTTTATCTATGTATCAAAATGTTGAAGAATTTTATCTATAACTAATGCCGTATATATCTTTAAGCGTGTACAACTCCCATAGACCCGCGCCTTGAAAATACGATACCATCTTCTAAGTGGAATAACATCCCAATACACCATAATTCCCAAAACACAGATTGCTATAAAAACAAATATACTTTTCCCTTCTTTCTTTATTTAAAGAGTAATGTATTCATGGCATTTAAAATTGTTAGTGCTTGCTGAAAAATAATTTTTTTAGGCAAATTATTCATGCCATAAAGATTTGCCCACTCATCAATCGCAGCACCAACCAATCTCATGAGGTCTTGTGTCATTTTGTCACTTTCTGCCGGACTCATTTCTGTCTGCACACTTGCGGTCGATTTACCTGCATTCTCATCCAATTCGCTCATTCCAATGTTTTCCTTTCGATGTGGAAGTAATAGGTTCTTTCCATGCATTATTACGTCCTTAATATGGGAAATATGCTTACAATCCATTCATATAACCCTCCAAATTGACATTCAGCATATCATTTAGTCGATCCATATAACTCATAGCATAGTCAAGTGCTGCGCCATCCATATGGAGCTGATCAATAAAATTCTGTGTTTTTGCAATTTCATCAATATTCGCTCGTGCTACTTCTCCCATTCCCCTTGCCCTTGCAATCGTCTGGAAAGCCCGAATCTTTTCTTTCAAGATAATCGATTCCTGCTTTTTTACTGTTCTGAGAGTCTTATAGGTATTAACCATTGTTCCTACCGCAGTGCTAACTTCCTTAGCCGCTGTCCAAACTGTAAGCTTATCGCTCATAATACCACACTCCTTTGTATAAAATAGAACAACCATCTTTTTCGGAATCGCAGAAGAGGAATTTTCTTATTAGGCATCATTCTTTCTCCGCGATTCTATTATACACCAAAAGTCCAATTTTTTAATTGACGCAGTATGTGGACAAATAAAAGACGGTTTGTGACAGCACCCAGAAAAAACTTGTCACAAACCGTCACATCATAAATATTTGATTATTTCTGTTAAATCCTCACAAGTCTGTATACAGTCATTCCATATTGTCCTGTTAGTAGGATCTGTGAGTTTGGGATTGATACAAAGTGTCCGTGCTCCCGATATATGCGCAAATCGATCATTAACAGAATTTCCGATAAACAGTATATCTTTCGGTGAGACATTTAACTCCAGTGCAATTTCTGTTATAAAAGCAGCCTTTCCCTCAAAATCATATTTTGTTCCTACAATTTCTGTTAAAAATCCTCCCTGATTAAATCGAAATTGATTTGCTTTTATTCCATCTACATATTTATATAGGTCTCCTATAACGCTACGAATAACCAAAAGAATCGATCCAGACACAATATATATTTTTATATCACGCTTTTGTAATTCTTGAAATGTTTCTTCAGTTCCTTGCATCAATTTAATCTTAGATGCAAGATTTTCTACCGTTTTTCTATGTAAATTGCGTTCTCGAAACTTTTCCTCTGTCAACTTACACCATTCAGCATGAGTAATTTCATTTCTATCATAACGCATATGCAAATCTTGACACATTTTCACATCATAATCAAGACTTGTCCATAAACCCTCCCATGTTGTTCTATTGGTTTTCCCTGAAGTAAGTGTTCCATCAAAATCGAAAACAACAACCTGTGTTTTTCCAGTTGGTTTAGCATAATTATGTTCTTTAATAATTACCGAGCGTTTATTTTTAGCTATATCATAACAAACCTCTAACATTTCTCCAGAAAATTGATTCATCATCGGATACAACCTTCTCAAATTGTAATACTCCGACACCGCTTCTTGCTTTGCAAAGAAATTTTTTATTTCTTCATAGATTTGCTCATCCTGCCTCGAATTGCATGGAATGTTATTTGACAAGTATTCTTTTATATTAAGAATTCCTTTCCGTTGTGGAAGACTTCTTCCAATGAACCAGTATCTTATTGTCGATGTGCTCCAATGATATTTTTCTGCAAAACAAGAATAGTCAAGGTCATACTTGTCAAAGAATCGTTTTAAAAAAATGCCAAACTGCTTTTTCCAATCAGCATTATCTCGCATAGCATTTCCTCCTCTACCGAATACAGTAGCATTCTTATTTTTCATTGTCCAATCGGTATTCCATAACTTGTCTTTCTGTTTCTTGTAGAATCAGTGTGAAATAGTTCGCAGTATTAATCTCTTTTTCTCAAATAATCTGCCACTTTATCAACTTCCGGAAAAAGTGATGCTTGATTGATGCCAACATATTCAAGTTCTTTTCTTAGCTGCCCCTTGGATTCTTTAGGGATTACAATTTCCTTGACAAGGAATTTTCGCATTTTATTGTCGCTTTCTTTATCACTCGCCTCCAAACCTGATATAATAAATGCCCCATCCTGTTTTAGAATTCTTGGATTATCTTTATTCAGCTGAACAAACTGTGGCGTAAGAAGATCCAGCGGAATAATTTCCCTTTCAAAAGCTGAATTATGTCGCTTTATTGCATGATAATACTGTTCAAGTTCCTTTTCTTTATATTTACTGTGGCTTGACTGAGGAAATTTATCTTCCATTACGCTTTCGTAGGCAGCACACCAAAGCCGTTCTTGTTCCGACGCTCTAAATTAAGCAAGAGTTGCAAGCATCTGTACCCTATCGCTACCAGCATATCGCACATCTCGCTTATTTACAGAGAAAATGTAAACCATGCCATTACTATCATCTTCCCCAACACACGCAAAATAAAGTGCAACCAACGGGTTTGTTGTTATATCCAGCAGCCGCGTTGGACAGCCGTAATGTTGCATATACGTCAGTTTTTCAACATTTGTCAATGTTCTAAAAATTTGTGGACAACGAACACTGATTTCGTTGAAGTAGAAATTTTCATCATGCTTCTCGCCTTTTCGGTATATACCCGGTGCAATCAAATAGCTCGCATTATTGACTCCACGGTAAAAGAATGCTTGCTCTTTTGCATCTGGATTTCTACTGTCTTTTGCGCTTTTTATTTTGTATGCGTAGTCATAGAGTTGTATCGCAAATTGCTTTATAAATGCTGAAAGTTTATCGTTGCTTGTTCTTTTTTGAGACGATTTAATCTTCGCCTCTTCTACTCCGGACAACAAGCTTTTAAATTCGTCGTAAATAGCAGCCAACTCATTTTGACTTATGATATGGTTTTCATCTCGCGTATATGGTCTATCGCATATAATTTCCATGTACTCAGTCAATCTTGTTACTTTTGTCATCTTATTATAACCTCAGATATAGCAACCCTGCTGCTTCTAAGTTAAATTTTACTTCGGCCTACAAATCTATTCCGTATATGACTAATCAACAAACATACCGCAAAAAGAATCACGCAGTATACACTTATAATTATAGGAAACATTGCCACACGACTTTTCTCCGTCAGCCATTTTGCAATAAAATAACGGTATGGTCTAATCAATGGCATCGTATGAATCAGATAAACTCCAAATACGTCTTTTCCCAGTTTTCCCAAAAAGTGAGCCATCTTTCCCTGGCTTGCACAATTCAAAAACATGATAAAAAAGCAGAGTGAGCTTATATAAACTAATGGCTCATTATAACTATATAATTTCCATGCCAAGGTTCCGCGCTTATAATAAGCTAACAGGATGCCCCCCCCCGAAATTATAATAGAAGATGTAATATATCCGATAGCACTACGAGAAAAATCCATCCTTTTTTTAATGACAGCTTCTTTTTCATGAATCACTCTTCCTGTAATATAAAGGAATGAAGCAAAAATTAAAGAATATCCATTATTGATTCCGATGTACTCTGAAAATCCATTTGAAAACACATATCCGTAAACACAAAGACAGAAAAACATAATCCCTAGTCCTTGCACTTCGCAATTATTTTCCTTCAGATAATCTGCCGCATAATTCAATGCTGGCGAAACAAACATCAACGCCACATAAACAATAACAAACCAATAATTGTTTATCGAAAGAATCGTATATTTTAGAATATTTTTAAATGTTAGACTTTCCACACCAATCAGCACACATACAGCATAAATTGCAACAGAATAGAACAGAACTTCTTCTAACAGCTTTTTCATTTTCTGAGCGCGCAATTTTATTCCAAAATACCCAGAGATAAGGAAAAATACATTTACTGAAATAATCACAAAGGCATTCATGATTATCAAGCAAATAGTAGATGAAGAAAAGCATTCTCCGCCATTGTTCAATGTTTCATTTAATCCCAATCCAGAAACAATACAGTGGTGGACAACTATGAAAAGCATCACACATACCCTACATAGTTCAATATTGTTTTGCCGCTCCTTTTGCATTTTATTCCTCCATCATTATCTGGCAATCTTTTTGTGCAGAGTTTTGCTTATCAAATTAAACGCCATATTTCCAAACTCATTTTTTGATATTTTCCAATACAGCAGTGTCAATACAACATATACCAACCCGCCGATTGCAATTTCCACTAAGAGTCCCAAAATGCTCATGGAAAAAACCCTCTTTGCAATCGTAACTGCCGCATACATAAGCAAGCCATTTATCATGTATGGGATTATTTCAGGAACATATTTTTTTAGTGGAAGCTCTTTCCGCGATCCAAAAGCTTGAATAACAAATACAGTTCCCTCTGCACCAATTGTTCCAATCGCAGCACCGATTGCCCCAACAACAGGTATCAGCATTGCATTCAAGCACACATTCACAATAGCGCCCATAATCATCGAAATTATATAAATTCTATCCTGATGATTCGGAATTAAATATTGCATTCTTATAACATCAGCCCATGCAACAAAAATAATTGTCGGTGCCAGAAACTCGATTACATATCCACTCCGTAAAAATTCCTCTCCAAAAAATATGGGCGCAAATACATCACCTATACTCGCAATTCCAAATGCAATCGCTGCGGCTAACAGTGAAACAAACTGTATTGATATATTGATATATTTTTTGCTTTCATTCTTTTTTCCGTTGGCTGCAAGATTTGTCATTCTCGGCAGCATAACGGTTCCCAATGCAGTTATAATACCTGATGTCAAGCTGTTGATTTTTTCCGCATTTTCATAGACACCGACTTCGGACATCGTTGTCATTGCACCAAGCATAATTTTATCCATCAATTTATATACGGAAATCGCAATCACAGGAAGGAACAAGACAAGCATCGGCTTTATTTGTGCGATAATTCCTTTTAACGTTGGCTTTCTAAAGCCAACATACTTTTTCAGATATATCCAAACAAAGCTCTGACTTATCAATGTTCCGAGCGACATGATCAAGGCATATTTCCACACATCTGTCCGTTCATGAACAAAAACAAATATGCTGATAACGCTTAACACTTTTACAACGATATTTCTCGTTACAGTCAAGTCAAATCGTTCTATTCCAAAAAAGAACCAGTTAATATCAAATATTGCTGAAATGACATATACCATTTCAATCAAGGCAATATCACGGTTGACATCAACCATATTCAGCACGTAAAACAAATAAATTACAGTAATCGAAACAGATATAATCAGGTGGGCCACATAAATATTCCAGAAGGTCTGGCTTACTTTTTCCCTATCATCTCGAACCATAGCAACACTACGATTGCCATGCGTCGAAATTCCGAGCATTGCAAAAATCACAAAGTAGTTAGCAATCGAATATCGGTAGGAATACACACCCAATCCGTCACTGCCTAAAACTCTCGAAATATACGGAGAGGTAACGAGAGGGAATAATACTATCAGGACCTGATAAATCAGATTATATATAAAGTTTTTCTTTATTGAGTTCATCTTTTCCGTTTATCCTCATCCATCACTTTTAATATTCTTTCTGCCACCGTATCCCACGAATATTCTTTAATATATACTTCCCGATTGTTCTTCACAAACTCTATCATCGTATGATCGCAAATGGTTTCATACATGATCTTTGCCAATTCCTGCGATTCATCACATTCTAAGAGATGACCATTCTTACCCTCTTGCACAAAATAGCTCATTTCAAAAGCATTCCGCGCAATAACAGGAAGCCCATATATCAAAGCCTCCACAAATACAAGCCCGTATGCCTCATAACGGGACGGCATACAAAAGACATCGCAGAGATTAAAATAAGTTGATAATTTTTCGTAAGACAAATCACCAATATAGTGAATATGGTCATTCAAGTCACACTCTGCAGGCTTATCTTTTGGGCCTGCAACATATAACTCAGCTTCCGGAAGATCATTCTTTTGCAGCAGATCAAACGCCTTGCAAACCAAATCACCGCCTTTTCGCTTAAAATCGCGACCCACAAAGAGGAATTTATTCCCTTTCTTTTGCGAATCGTCAACCTTAGATGCATCAATATTCGTGCCGCCACCTACTGCATGAACCTTTTCTCTGGGCAATTTTCCGGTCTGAATCAAATATTCAGCAAGCCATTTGCCCATCGTAAAAACTCCCGATGCACTTTGGTACACTTCCATTTGTTCGTTTGCGCGTCTCTGCAAGTCCTTCAACGCAATATCCTGATATGTACTATACTCCAAAGCCGGATCATTTTTTATTTTCATCTCAACAAGAGCTTCCACAGCCAGATCCTGATATGTATAGTACGGAACATTTGCTTTACCAAAGCATCCGACCTGCAGAATAACTGCATCCTCATCAACATTCTTTTCTTTACGGCTAAAATTCTTTCGCAAAAAAGATGACATAAAAGGATTACAGAATCCAGGCTTATGAAAATCTATTTTTCCATTCCGTATTTCAGCATTGCTTACTTTGATTATCAGCTTTTCCAGATCGCTCAGCGTCATATCCATTTCTTCAACTTTTACAAGTTTTTTCAACGCTGTAAGCAATGAAAGTGATGTTCCCGACCATGAGTTTGCACGGTTCTTTGACCATCTACAAGCGTATACTATCTTATCTACTTTTTCTTCCACTTACCTAACCTCTCAATGATACTCTTACTCATTATTCATCAAAATAATTCTCGTAAGAATAGTTTTCCACTTCGCAACCAGATGTTTGCAGCCGCTTTCTCAAAAGATCCCGTGTATCTCCTATCACTTTAGCCGGATTTCCACCGACAATCGCATAAGGTGGAACATCTTTGGTTACAACTGCTCCAGCAGCTACCACCGCATCATGCCCAATCACAAGATCATATAAAATAATGGCATTTGCGCCAATCATCACATTATCCTCTACTGTAATGTAACCGCCATAAGATAAGATCTCCGGGCCTTTATATTTAGGGTTTCCATTCCACATACGGTGGATAATATCGTGTTCAAAAAAACTTACATTTGTGGCAACATTCACATTGTTACCAATGGAAATTCTCCATGGACGGTTTGGCATATTCAAAGTATGCCAGTACCCCCCCCCCACCATAATTTTTGAACAACCTAGAATTGCGTAAAACCTGTGCTTTTTTCTCGTGCATCCCCAGTATTCCCAGTACACGAAGCTGAACCATAACGACTTTTCGTTTCAAACCGCGTTTATCCATTGTATTCATTTCCTTTCCCTATTGATCACCGTTTCAGCACTCGCTTGAGCACTCTTTGAATCGTTCCAAGTTTATATCGTATCACACGCGGCGTTCCGTACTTTTTCATTGCAGCCACATAGCCATTACGTTTGTATTCTTCACGAAATCCCCGGCTTGTTTCATTCCACTCAAATGCTTTTTGGAAACTAATGCCCCCTGTAAACGCTTCTTCTGCCAGATGTTTTTCTATCACGATACTGTCATTCAGGAACTGCATCAATTCATTTCCCTTTGTATTATTGGGAATCATCAAAGTACACAAGTTCTTCTTCAGAAGGGATGTTTCGTGCTCAATCCCAAGGAAATCACCCAAGGTCAAATCGCCCACTCGCTCTTTCCGAGGGTAGTTGCAGGTATGGCAGCTTGCTCTTAAAGAGAACCCACTATAAAATCCTGTCAGGTATTCATTTTTTCCGCGTGGAGCGGCATACTCTTTTGTTCCGTTCTTCCACAAACAAAGCCAATAGTCTTCTGTTGAACTCACACCGCGAAATGTTATGTTCGTCAAATTATTTTTGTCTTTATTTTTCCACTTCAGTTCTTCCCACAAATAGGACTGTGGGTTTACACCGTGACAAACAAGATCACAAGTGTAGAGATTTTCGACATTTTTTCCGCAGAGCGCACGTATTCCTGCGACTTGGCAAGGTGTGCCGATAAACAAGGTTCTTCCTTGTTTAACAGCTTCTTTGATTTTCTTGAAACTGTCCCCAACATTGCTCTGAACATACCGGGAGCCTTGAAACATTTCCATTTCGTCCAGAGACTTCAGTTCCTTCACTTCAATTATCATTTCTTGATCCAGAGCCGTTCCAAAGACCTTCCAGCCCGCCAGAAAAGCTTTCTCCATCAGAAAAGTGGCAATTCCTCCCGATGCAACTCTGGGCTGTTTTTGCAGTTCCTTCCGGGCCGCAGCATAACACACTTCAGCTTTTGGATTTAACAGTGATATATATTTTTCATCTACATTGGGGCATACTCTACGGCAGCTCCCACAATCAATACACTCTTTCTCTGCAATAAAAGGCTGCACTTCACCATACTCATTTTCTTTCATTTGAATACAGTTTTTAGGACATACATTATAGCAAGCCGCACAGCCTGTGCATTTTTCACGGGGACAAATTTCCTGCATTCGTTATCTCCTCTTAACCAAGTCAGGAAATTCCTTTTCTGAGTATTTCCTGACACTCTTTGCGTTTTTTATCAACAACATCATTGACCTTTTCATAGTCAATTGCTGTCGATAATAGTTTCACACCATTATCTTCGTAGTACCTGCTTCCAATACCTGTCCAGTCAAACAGCTCATCCAGACGACTGTTCTGGCTCTTAGCATCGGTGTTCTTAAATCTTCTAAATGCAATAAATTGCTTATTCAAATTGATTGAAAATGCACACGCATGGAACGAGTCTGTGCAAACCAATTCTGCGCCCTCAATCAATGCTACAAATTCATACGTTCCTGCTGTTTCACATCTCAGAAAGTCATCGCCGCAGTCCGTATTTTCCAAAGGAAGGACAACAACAGGCAAGCCTGTTGCCTGTGAAATGATCTTCACTTCCTCCCAATGCGAAATATGGTTTCCAACAAAATATGTCAGAATGTACTTCTGCGGCAAATTCTTTTCCAAGTGAGCTTTTTGAGCAAACAGATGCCATGAAATACCATCCAGTAAAAATGTTGGGTCAAGTACCACATCAACAGGCTTATTTACCAACTTTTCAATAACGTCCGCGGCCTTCGATTCTCTCACGCTTATGGAATCGAACCGTTTTAAGTATTTTTTGTATTTGCCCTTTAGGGTTTCTGGAAGCTGCTCTACACCGATACTGGATGCGTAAGAGATTTTACGAATATTATCGGGAACAAAATCCAGCAGATAAACCTCATCAAAATGATCTGGATTCCAGACCTGATCGCTTCCAACCACAAAGCAATCAATTTTTTCAAAGGTTTTCCTCTGTTCCTCTTTTGTTTTCACGCTAACAAAAGACAGATTTTCGTCGATACATCTTTGAATATTATTTTCTTTTTCACTGTTTGTCTTACCCTTTGCACCTTTTTCTGCTCGGAATTTCTTCTTTAGTTTTCTAAGAATCCGTTCCCAATCCTTTAGTGTATATCTTCTGCCATAAGCCAGCATATAGGCATTATATCCCATTTCTTCAAGAGCCTTGACCAAAGCCACCGCCTGCAGACAGGTTCCGAAATTATTCGACTTATACCATGTTACGACACATACTGTTTTCATTTTGTTTTTCTCGCCTTCTCTCCGCTATGTAAATTCCTTGAAGAATCAAAAAGACAAAATACAATCCAGGTCTGGTAATGTAATAGCAGAGCGTTGAACTTGCTGCAAAGCCAAAAATATTGATTCCCATAGGAACGATAAGTTCATATTCATATCGCTTACAAAGGACAACTTCCTTTATCTGATACAACAGCACAGCAATGGATATGATTTCATATATAGCAAGTCCGACAATACCCCAATAATATCGGATTGCAAAGATTCCAAGGTCACTTGTGTAATATCCCGACATATAGAAATTGTCTCGTGCAAATCCAGATTGCTGTTTGCCATTGTATATTGCTGCTTGTCCATAATTTTGGTTCGGTGTTCCTACGCCAAACAATTCATGCCCTTCCAGCAAATTTTCAAAGTAATTTTTTTCATAAGTTCTGTATATGATATTTCCACCCTCTGTCGATTCCGATTCGCTGATTGAATCAATGATGATTCCCTGAACCGTTGACGTTGACAGGGCAAACAGACCCACAACAACAGCGACGAAAATAATCCAAAACTTATTCTTAACACTTGGACTAAACAATATAATAATTCCAGCCGTGAGTGCTGTACACAAAATAACCATTCTGGACTGGTTAATAAAGATAACCTCAAAGATAAAAAGTATGAGCCATCCTATTGTGTTCTTTCTTTCTTCATCCGTATTTGTTTTCATAAGCGTAACAAGGCACCAGAAAACGCCTACCATCTGAGGAACATTGGAAGCATAGATTCTGTATCCCCATCGCACTGTATGCGAAAAGCTCGATATATCTACGCCTACATACAACAACAGCAGTTGACACAAATATACGATACTTATTGTCTTTATAAACTTAAAAATTTCTGATAAAATATCTTCTTTTGAGATTCGTCCCATACTATACATCATTATAATCGGATAGTATGCCAAATAAATATACATAGGACGAAGAACCATCAAGCCTGTAATGATTCCCTGATTATATATAGAGTATCCTGTAACCGCACCCACTACTCTTGATACCAGGAAAAGGAAAACCACAAAACCGACCTTATCTTTTTTTATAACTACCTTTCCCATGACGACAAAAAGCCATAGTGCAACAATAATATTCAAATCCGCCCAGGATAAGGTTGAACTTCCCAGTTTTACACTCGGCAATAGTCCCATTGCTTCAAATGAAAAGAAAAGCAGTACCGTCACTGAATATTTCGGCACCTTATAAATTTCCAGTAACATCAACGCCACAACAATCGCTGATAATATTGTGGAAAGCGTTGCACTCTTTGTAACATAAAACGTCAGACACGATAGTATAATCAGTACTCTTATACACGCTCGACCATTTAATTTCTTCGTGTTCATCTTCTTATCTCATTTCACTTTTATAATAAAAGACAAAGTTCTCAGTTTCAGTATATAAAATTGAAACATCCATTTTGCCAAAAGAATATCCAATCTGGAACAATTCCTATACTTTTCATAATAGTACATTTCCGAATCAAAGACTCTCTTCCTTTTTACCAAAAGGTTTTCAATTCCAGTCTTTGTTCTGTCTGTGGTTGAAACACCCTGTTCATGTATGATTTTGACCTCATTGGTATACCAAATCTTATAACCCTTTTCCCGAAATCGTTCCGTTAAAATCGGCTCTTCTGCATACAAGAAAGTATGCTCATCAAAACCGCCCACTTCAAAAAAAGGCTTTTCTCTTGCCAGCATAAACGCGCCAATAATGCGATAAACTTCTCCATCTTGTGCGTTATTTACCACATCATAGTTTATTTGTTTCAGCTTAGGAATTGCTTTATATATCGGCCAAAGAAGATTTGGAACTATATGCCTTTTATATATACTCATGTATTTTCCGGGCGATTGGTCTTTTCCATTCAGCCCAACAACTTTAGGCCCAATCATTGCCACATCTTTTCTATCTTCCAACTCCTTCTTCAAGATAGAAAGTTCAAACTCTTCTGGCAACTGAATATCTGAATTGCTGAAAAGAAGATATTCGGGGGCAAAAATATTTTTAGCTACTTCCGCGCCCAAATTGTTTGCAAATGCAAATCCACGATTTTCTTTATCCGATACATATACAACCGTTATGCCATTTCGATTAAACGTCCGAATATGTTTGAATTTCATGTCATTTAGGTTATAATTTTCAGATCGTGCAAAGCCAGATTCAAGTAAGTTTTCACTTATCACATTCCCATTTTCTTCATTTGGGGTATTATCTACGACTACAAACGACACATCTTTATAGTCAGAAGTCCTGCAAAAATCATTTATATACTTCACACATCGTTCTGCCGTTTTATAATCAACTATTATGACTGAAATCATCTTTTCTCCCTTAGTAGCAATCTTTTACAATCTCATCCACAATCGTATTCCAATCATATCTCTTATTAACATATTGCTGGAATTTCTTGCCCATCTGTGCCAAAGAATCTTTAGTCTCTCCATTGAGGATTTTTTGTAAGTTTTCGCAAATGGCTTTATTATCATTGGGAACGACCCATCCGCAGCCATCATCAATATATTCAGCCAAAGAGCCTACATTCGTACAGAGAATCGGAATTGCTTCCGCAGCTGCTGTAAGCATAACACCACTCATACTTGCATGACGATATGGCAGAACGATCAGATTCGCTTCCTTCAAGAAATAATTAAGCAGGTTATTGCTAATATATTGGTCAAGAAAAATAATATCCTCTTGGCTTTTTACATATTCACCTAATTCGTCAAGTTCAGGATAACTCGGCTGTGTTTTTCCTGCAATCACCATGCAGCAATTCTTGTGATCTGCAATCTCCTTCCACGCCCTTATGATCCGATCCATACCTTTATCATAATAGATCATTCCAAAGCTCAGAATCATTCGGTCATATTTATTGATAAATTGCTCACACTTCTGAATTTCCGCATCGTTATAATCAATTTTTTCTTTCAGCGTGTTCTTTTTTCCATGCCTCGAAATATACACTTTTTCCTTATATTGAGGGTAAAGTTTCGAGAACTCTTCATAGATGCTTTGTCCATGTACGATAATCACATCAGCGCAGTTGTAAATTTTTCCATAGGAATCAATATATTTTTCACTGTTGATATGTGGCAGGACATTATGCGCTGTATATACCAGCTTGCCACAATATTTCTTTATCTTTCTAAAAAAGATTGGATCAACTTTGCTTATAACACTCCAATGGATATGAACAACATCCGGTTTTTCTCTTTTTATGATATTTACAAGTTTTAAGTATTGGCATATATATTCCGTTGCACGCACGGCATTGCGTTTTGCAGATGGCACCATTTTTTCGCTATTCTTGAAAAAATAGCGATGGCACTTATACGGAATTTCTTTATCTGAAATCTCGTAATAAAAGTTTGTATATAGTGATACATCTATATCGTCTCTTTTATATAATGCCGAAACCATTCCGTTCAGATATTCTTCATCGCCCTTAATCCCTCTTGGATTGATAACGATAACTTTTTTCATCCCTTGTCATCCTCTATAAATTTTGTAATGTCATCAATTATCACTTGAGTGTTACTTTGGTATTGATTGTAGGTCGTGCTTTTTACTGTTCGTATCGCTTCTTCCAGCTTTGCACAATCTTGACATTCACAAATCAAATTCAATTCCTTGAATTGTCCTACAAGCTGCAGTTGATGATCATCAACGTGTTCCCCGTATCTAGCAAGGCGCGGAACTGCTATCACTTTCTTTCCCTTTTTGACCGCTCCAATAATAGCTCCTGTTCCCCCATGAGTAATAACAATTTCCGCCTTATCCATAATCTGTGAGAATTTTTCCCTATCGAGAAATTGTTCATATTTATAATTCGTTGGCTTATAGTCGCTATATCCTATTTGAGCAAACACTTCATCCTTGATTTTTCCTGCTGCGACCAACTCATCCACAGCTTTTAGAAGTCTATTGAATTGGAACTTCTGAGATCCCAAAGTTATAAAAATCATGCGTTCCTCCACTCTAGTAAATGCCCCCTAAATAAATCGCTTTTGGATAAAACTGAAGCATTGGTTTCCATTGAACATAAAATCTATCCGCAAATTTATATAAAAATCTTCCTGTTTCTGTCGGAGACGATACCTTTGCGAAAGATTCTATGTAAATCAATTTCTTTCCAAACAATTTTGCTATCAAGCATAATGGAATCATCGCCAACACACCAGTTGTGATAACAATATCTGGTTTTTCCTGCAAAAAGATAATTATACTTTTCACCGCATTCACAACCATCCAAAACGGGAAGGACACTTCTTTACGGTTCACTTGATGCACATAGTACATCTTTTCATTTTTTATAGTTGCTCTATACTCAGTGTGTTCCGTCACAACAAAAGATTCATATTTGCTCATCAACGGTCGCAACATTGATATTTGCTCAAAATGTCCGCCCGATGAAGCAGCAAAGCATATTTTAGTATTTTTCATTTCGACTACACTTTCCCTCTGCCATCATTAAACCTCTAGGAAAAATTCATCTTCCAGCATCAAGCACAGACAATGATAGACCGGAAGATGAAGCTCCTGAATCATGTATGTCTCAGTTTGTGGCACTTTAATACATACATCGCTCATCTGTTCCAATTTGCTACTTTTTGCTCCTGTCAGACCAATTACTTTCATGCCTTTTGCGTGAGCAGTTATTGCCGCATACAAAATATTTTTGCTGTTTCCACTTGTTGAAATGCCCAAGAATACATCTCCTGCCTTGCCATAACCATTCACCTGTTGCGCAAAACAGAGAAGTGGCTCACAATCATTCATGTATGCTGTTGACAAAGCCGGATGTCCATCTAAAGCAATCGCCGGAAGCGCGCCTTGCAAGTTTTCAGCCAAAATCGTTCCTAATTCTGCATTTTCTTGAAGCAGCTTCTCTGCAAAAGCTGCTTTCGGCTTTCTTGGAAGTTTGAACCCCTTCATCAATTCTCCAACGATATGTTCTGCATCCGCAGCAGAACCGCCATTCCCTGCGACCAGCAGCTTTCCGCCATTTTTATAAGAACATTCTAGTACCTGATATGCCATAGCAATATCAGATTCTACGATTTTCAATGCCGGATAACGCTCGCAAAGAAGATCAATATGCTTTTTTATATTCTCTTTTAACTCGTTCATTTTCATTCTCCGTAGCTTTTCTTTATAAGCACTTCTTTGCAAACTCCAAGAGAGAATTCACAGTCATCATCTGATCGAGGTTTTCTTTACCATTTCCAATCAGCGCAGTTTTACAACCTGCATTGATACCAGCTTTAATGTCATTTTCTCCATCACCAACCATCCAAGACTGGGACAGATCAATGTTAAAGTCGCTCGCAGCCTTCAGTAACATACCTGGTTTAGGTTTTCGGCAATCACAGTCAATCTTCAGTTCTGGACGTTCGCCATCATACCCTTTATGTGGGTGGTGAGGACAATAATAAATTGCATCCAGATAAGCTCCTTCTTTGCCAAGGAGCGTTTCCATCTTATTGTGAATTTCTTCTAACTCATCAAAAGATACCTCGCCCCGAGCAATTACAGGCTGATTCGTTGCAACAATTGCAAGATACCCTGACTCATTGATTTTACGAATTGCTTCTGCAGCACCGTCTAGCAGTTCAAATTCATCAATGTTCCGAAGGAATCCCACATATTTATTGATGGTTCCATCTCTGTCAAGGAATATCGCTTTCTGTTTATTTTTCAGATTTTTTCCTGTAACGCGACCCTCACGATAATCGGCACACACAGAATAGTATCTATCCGGCGTACCCATATCTTTAACATACTCTGGGCTGTCGTAGCAGAACATCTTTCCTGTTCCGGCCAAAGGCTTCAATAACTGGCGATCCAAATCAACCTTTACAGGCTTTCCATCATTTCCAATCTTCCCAACCGTTTCGGCATCGATCTTACAAATTTCCAATATCTTCAGGTTGATAACATGAAGCCCCGCATTCACACGGTTTCGATAATACTTCGGTCTTTCATCTTCTTTTGCAAGCCATTTTTCAACTGAGCCATTTTTATCTGCAATAATCAGCCCGCTATCATATGGATGGCTATTGGGATGAGTAAAAAGTGTTACAAGACCACAATGCTGCTTGTGATACTCAACAAACCTGTTAAAGTCCACATCAAACATAGCATCAGCATTGAGAAGAAGAAAATCCTCAGTCAATTTATCTTTAATTTTGAACAATGCTCCTGCATTACCCAGCGGTTCATTTTCAAAGTAATATTCAATATGTACACCAAACGGCTGTCCGGTCACTGGCGAATTTCCAGAGCCATCGCCAAAGTAATCCATGATAATATTTCCCAGATGGCTTACTGTAATAATGATGTCATCAAAACCCTGTTCTTTAAGGCATTCAATTTCTCGTTCCAGTACGGGAATGCCCTCAATCTTTATCATCGGCTTTGGAATGTCACTCGCCACTGAAGAGATGCGAGTGCCCTTTCCTCCTGCCATAATCACTACTTTCATATTGTTAATCCTTCGGTGTATAATCTTCGGGTGTATAATGGATTACTCTCGTGCCACCATCCTCAAACTTGAATGGAATATACAGCAAGTCCCTCATCGCCCAGCGCACAGCATCCTGACGTTCCGGCTGCACATAGAACACGAGGAACCCCCCGCCCCCTGCGCCCAGCAATTTTCCGCCTAATGCACCAGAAGCTATGCCTTTCGCATACAGTTCATCAATGCTATTTGTAGAGACTGCGGAACCCGTTTGCCGTTTCAATTTCCAAGTGTGGTCGAGCAATCGCCCAAAATCGTCCAAATCACTTTCTTTATCAGTCAAAACTCGCTCTGCATCGTCTACTAAAGATAACATTTCTTTTAACTGTGCTGTTTTATCCGTTTTGCCAGCTGCATTTGCTTTCTGTACATCAGAAGAAAATCTGGTAAATCCAGTAAAGAACATCATCAGATTCTGATTGAGTTGTTTTTTTCTCTCTGGCGAAATAATTACCGGAAGAACCTCATAACCGTCAGCATTGAAATTGATACGGTTGAAGCCGCCAAAAGATGCAGCAATCTGATCCTGCCAGCCACCAGCTTCTTGGCAGAGATTTCGTTCCAGATAAATCGCATCATCTGCCAGTTTCTTCTTATCAGCATACTTTCCTTTTAGTGCATAAAAGGCATTCAACATTCCTACTGCGAACGAGCTTGATGTACCAAGACCAGAACGTGCAGGAAGATCAGCTTCATAAGTAAGACGGATTTCGTGCATATCCAGCATCTTCATTGCGTTTCGGATTGCCGGATGCTGAATATCGTTAATGTTCGTCACGCGTTCTGTCTTTGAATACGACAGCTCAGTGGAATAGTCAAAGAAACGCGGCAAATGACGCACATTTACATAGCAATATTTGTCAAAAGTGGTAGAGAGAACCGCTCCACCATATTCCTTAAAAAAACTTTCCATATCTGTTCCGCCGCCAAAAAAAGACATACGGAATGGTGTTTGTGTAATAATCATGTTTTCTCCTGCCTTATCAATCTCTCTGGAAAATATCTCTCGTGTAAACTTTCTCTTTTACATCATCCAAGCACTTGTCATAGCGGTTTGCGATGATAGCGTGGCTCATTTCCTTGAACTTCGCCAAATCGTTGACCACGGTGCTGCCGAAGAATGTTTCTCCATCTTTCAGGGTCGGCTCATAGATAATGACAGTTGCACCTTTTGCCTTAACACGCTTCATAACGCCCTGAATAGAACTCTGACGGAAATTGTCGGAGTTTGACTTCATAGTCAGGCGGTAAACGCCTATCGTGACAGATTTCTCCTTATCCTCATCGAACTCATTTTCTGCATCGTAGCCATAGTAGCCAGCCAACTTTAGAACACGATCTGCAATAAAGTCCTTACGAGTGCGGTTGGATTCCACGATTGCTTCAATCAGATTTTCTGGCACATCGGCATAGTTTGCCAGCAGCTGTTTGGTATCTTTCGGCAGGCAGTAACCGCCATAACCGAAACTCGGATTGTTATAATGGCTGCCGATACGAGGATCAAGGCAGACACCGTCAATAATCTGCTGGGTGTTCAGCCCCTTGCTTTCTGCGTAGGTATCCAGCTCATTGAAATAAGCCACGCGCAAAGCCAGATAAGTATTTGCAAAAAGCTTAACTGCCTCAGCCTCAGTAAATCCCATGAACAGAGTGTCAATGTTCTCTTTGATTGCACCTTCCTGGAGCAAACCAGCAAACTCATGTGCCGCCTCCACCAAGCGTTCATCACTCAAGTCTGTACCAACGATAATACGAGAAGGGTACAAGTTATCATAAAGAGCCTTGGATTCACGCAGAAACTCCGGACTGAAAATGATATTCTTGCTATTGAACTTCTTGCGCACAGAAGCAGTATATCCAACAGGAATGGTGGACTTGATAACTATAATGGCATTCGGATTATATTCCATAACCAACTTAATTACTGCTTCAACCGCAGAAGTATCAAAGTGCTGAGTCTTGCTATCATAGTTGGTAGGAGCCGCGATTACAACAAAGTCCGCATCAGAGTATGCAGTCTTTGCATCCAGCGTTGCGGTTAAATTCAAGTCCTTTTCTGCCAAGTATTTTTCAATATAATCATCCTGAATCGGAGATTTCTTGTTGTTAATCATATCGACCTTAGCCTGCACAATATCGACTGCAACCACCTGATGATGCTGGCTCAGAAGCACTCCCAGCGAAAGCCCGACGTATCCCGTGCCGGCCACAGCGATTTTATAGTTTTTCATAGTTCTATTCTCCCTCACTAATCTTTATTTGATAAAACAGCAAACAAGCCCACGGCGGATCACTCAATGGCAATCCACCGTAGGCTCGATTCGTTCTCCTTAATTTTTTACTTGCTGCTCATTTTGTGGGTCAAAACAGAGCTGCACCAAAACCTCCCACCTATAACCTCTGGATTTCAGCTTCTCCGCAGCCTGTCAGCAAATAAACACTTTTGTCGAACGAGTCGAGCCGCCAAAACCCTTTATTTATCGTGGTTTTTCTTGGTTGACCCTATTATATCTCCATCCCCAGTACCTGCAACAGCAATCTTATAATTTCTCATTGTTATACACTCCTCCTAGCCTTTTCAAACACACTCATTGAAAATGAATTTTTCATCTATTTACGCATCAACCTGATGTCCCAACTTGCTAATTTTTATTTCATCCAACACAAACAGCGGATAGGCTCGCTCACCTGTCCGCTGGCTGTCACCCCACCCTCATGGTCAAGATTTCTTTCTGTGCAGCATTTCTGCCACCCCAAAAGATCACTCGTTCATTCTTCGGGTAAGAAAATATGAACTTCGAGTCGCGGAGCCTTTCATTCTCTGCCGTACCCTTGTCCCTATTATGACAGCCGCGTATTATTTCACACTCCCCGCCGAGGATTGGAGGCTGTGAGATGGAGAACACATAGTCCATCTTGCCGACCTTGAAGGTCGCACCCATTGCTCCAAAGAAATAGGAGACAATATTCTTCACACGGCTCTTCTTATTGGTCTTGCTGAACTCCGGTACTCTTATCCTTAAAACTTTTATGCCGTTAATTTCTTCTTCGTAATATTTCTGCGTCTTGTATTTTTTTCGATAGTTCCTAAGTAACTCGGCACCACGCAGATGACCGTAATGTTGAACTCATCCAGCATACCCTCCGCCAGTTCACGGAGAATCTGCCCCGTTGACGCAGTATCTGGAATATAGTAATGAGCGTAAATCAGGAGATTCTTCTTATTTGACATTCTGCTATATTCCTCTTACAAATTGTTGTTCATGTATATTTTCGACTAGCGCTTAATCTACTAGTATTCTGCACCCGCCGTCTCGCGGCTTTGTACGTTTTACGGAGATTTTTACTCCCCATGCCCCAGCAGGCACACCTTAAACGTCTTAAAAATAATCTTCCAATCCACTAAAAAGCTACGTTCTTTCACGTATTTCACGTCCAGATCCATCCACTCCTCAAAGGAGAGGTCATTGCGGTGCGGAGCGATCTGCCAATAGCAGCTCAGGCCCGGCGTCACATACAAACGCTGCTTCTCATAATCCCCATACTGCTCCACCTCGCGGGGAAGTGCCGGGCGGGGGCCCACAATACTCATGTCTCCCTTGAGGATATTCCAGAGCTGGGGCAGCTCATCGATGCTGGTCTTGCGGATAAATTTACCCACACGGGTAATGCGGGGGTCGTCCTTGATCTTGAACACAGGACCATCCATCTCGTTCTGATCCAGCAGGTCGTCCAGTTTTGCCTCTGCATTGGGGCACATGGAGCGGAACTTGTAGAACCTGAACGGTTTGCCATCTCGTCCAATGCGCTCCTGCGAAAAAATAGGCCCGGCAGAAGGGTCATCTACCACGATAGCAATAGCTGTTGCCAGCATCACCGGCGACAGCACCACAAGCGCCAGTGCCGATAAGACCACATCCTGCGTCCGGCGTCCAACCCAATATAACCGATGTTCCCGCAGGTTCTGCTTTCGGTCGATGACGACCGGCTTTTCAATTTCAACCACACTTGCTGACATTCCGCATACCTCACTTACGATTCGATGTTTTGCTCTGCCTCACCGCTCATCTCTGCCTGCCAAAATTGCTCGACTACCGCATAAACGGAGCTTTTCGAGCATGACGACCACAAGAGCTTTTATGGACACATCTGAAATACCTTTTCTCCGGTATTTTGACCAGAGGCATTTCAGATTCAATGTGTCATTCCAACAACACTTTTGAAATCGCAATTTCTTTTTTCATCTTTCAGTTTCGCACAACTTTAATAGACTCCTGCGCACACTCTGCAAAAGTCAAACCCTTTTACTTTGAGATTTCATTCTATTTTTATCGTTTTTCTGAGCTTTTTTCTTTCAGAGCCACAACCCCTGCCTATTTTCATATTATGATTTATTCCTCGACCAATTTTATCATAATTTTACCATTACTTCAATAGTTTTCCACTCAAACATCTACCCTTTCTATAGCCGCCGATTTATCACTCTCTTTGCCTTGTTCTATTTTTGTTCTACAAAGTTGAATCGCTATAAATGATTTTTTGAACAGCTTTTGCCTAGCAGCCACCGTCTAAGCTTGCAATAGATCCAGAATTATAAATAAGCGGCAAAAAGCGTTTTTTATCTTTTACGGGCACTCCCAATATTAGAAGCCGCTATGAAACAACAAAGCCGCTTTCTGTGCCTCACAGCACAAAAAGCGGCTTTGTTACGTCCTTATTCAGACTTGTAGAGCATTATTCCGGCAGGTCCTCTTCGTTCTCGAGAGAGTGCCAGACATTCTGGACGTCATCGTTATCCTCGAGGGCATCCAGCAGCTTGCCCATCAGCTTGAGCTGATCGGGGTCGGTCAGACGGGTGGTGGTCATGGGGACCATGGCCAGATCGTCGGAGAGGATCTCGTAGCCCTTCTCCTCCATTGCCTTGACGACAGCGGAGTAGTTCTCGGGGTCGGTGGTGATTTCAGCGGCATCTTCGCCTGCATCGAAGTCCTCAGCACCGGCATCCAGGGCGTCCATCATAGCCTCGTCGGCATCCTTGTCTTCCAGAGAAATGTCAATGACGCCCTTCTGGCTGAACAGGAAGCCCACGCAGCCCATAGCGCCCAGGTTGCCGCCGTTCTTATCGAAGTAGTGGCGCAGGTCAGCAGCGGTACGGTTGCGGTTGTCGGTCAGAGTCTCGACCATGACCGCAACGCCGCCGGGGCCGTAACCCTCGTAGGTGATTGCCTCGTACTCGGTCTTATCGCCGCCCTCGGCCTTCTTGATGATACGCTGGATGTTATCGTTCGGCACGCTCATACGCTTTGCCTTGGCGATCAGGTCAGCCAGCTTGCTGTTGGAAGCGGGGTTGGGGCCGCCGGTACGGACGGCAACGCTGATCTCGCGGCCGATCTTGGTAAAGACCTTTGCCTTTGCGCCGTCAGTCTTCTCCTTCTTGCGCTTGATATTGTTCCATTTGCTATGTCCAGACATGGGAAAGAGCCTCCTGTATTTTATCAGTGATCTCCGCCTGCGGGCAGACGGGCTGTGGTCGCCCGCATTGTGGCAGCACACAAAATCTAACTCTATTATTTTATCACAACAGCCATCGGCGTTCAAGCCTTGTACCGATGGTTTTCCGGTTTATTCTGCCAAAAACTACGTTTTACAGCAGACGAAGTGCCTTGGGATAATGGTTTTTGACCCTGCCGCCGGATACCTTGCCACCTCCCAGCGGCCAGCCGTCCACCGTCACACAGCACCATCCATCGGCAGCGGTATGAGCTTCTATCTCCCGGCCAGAGAGATATTCCACGGTTCGGGAGTCGGCGAGGGTCAGTTCCTCACGGTTCTGGCAGAGCGCGCCGAAAGCCGTGAACAGATGATGTTCCGGCACGAAGCGCCCCTTTTGCACACTGCCCACGAAGACGCCTGCACGCAAAACGTGAAGATTCGTCTGCGGGAAAGCCGCCGGCAGCAGAACGCCGCCGCCATGCACCACAGCAGGGCGCTTTGCCAGCTCCGGGAAATATTCCTCCGCAAATTCCCGCCATGCAGCGAGGCTCTGGGCGGGCGATGCATCCCCTGCCCCAGCGTCCCGGCTGCGGGAACTGCGGCCCTGCACAGCCTCTCGGCAAGCCCGGCTGTTCTCCCGCCGGGCGCTGCGGGCATCCGCAGGCTTTGCAGCCTTCTGTGGTTTGCTGCCCTTGGCCTTTTTGCCTGCTTCGGCGGCAGCGGCCAGCCAGAGCTGCTCTTCGGGGGTGTACTCGCCGGGAGCCGGCAGAGCCCGGGGCGTACCGGCTTTGACGAGCCGGGCCATGAAGTGGCCCTCACCGCCCTGACAGGGCCAGATGCGGCGCGCCTTGCTCACATCCAGCGGCAGACCACCGGTGCGGTTGGCCTCACCCTCACTGCCGAAGGGATAGTCCACATTGCCCATCACATCGGCCAGCATGAACTCCGGGTGGCGCTGCAGAAATGCGGCCACCTGTCCCTCGTCCTCTTCCGGCGCGAAGGTGCAGGTGGAGTAGACCAGTTCGCCGCCCGGCGCGAGGGCCGCAGCGGCGCTGTCGAGGATGTCCGCGCCCAGCTCTGCGCACTGCTTCACCAGCGCTTCGCAGTGCTGGGCCAGCGCGGCAGGCTCTTTGCGGAACATCCCCTCACCGGAGCAGGGCGCATCCACCAGAACGCGGTCGAAGAACTCCGGCAGTGCCGCCGCGATGCGGGCGGGCGTCTCGTTTAGCACGACGGCGTTGGACACGCCCATCCGCTCGAGGTTGCTCTTCAAAATCTCTGCACGGGCCGCGACATATTCGTTGCTCACCAGCAGGCCCTGCCCCTGCAGAGCGGCGGCAAGCTGGCTGCTCTTACCGCCGGGGGCAGCACATAGATCCAGCACCCGCATCCCGGGCTTGACGCCCAGCAGCGGAGCTGCCGACGAGGCCGATGGCTCCTGCGAGTAGAAGACGCCTGCGTGATGGTAGGGATGGCGGCCCGGCTTGAAGTCGGGCTGTTCCACCACGAACGCCGCCTTGCAGAAGGGCGAGGGCCGCAGCGGGAAGTCTGCCCGGGCCGCAAATTCTTCCGGCGTAGTGCGGAGGGCAGAGACGGTCACGCCGCGGGCCGCTGTCTCCTGCGGGGCAGCGTAGAGCGTATCGTATCGCTCACCCAGAAGGGCGCGCTCCCGGGCTTCAAAATATTCGGCAGACATTTTTATGAGACCTCCTTCGGGCTGCGGTGCATAAAGCCGCCGCAGCCGGTCAAACTATGGGCAGGGAGCACAGAACACCTCCCGAAATCGAAAGGAGCGACGATACGATGGAAAATCGCAGCGAGAACCGCAGCACCAACTGCAAGAACCAGACTCAGAACCGCACCAGCAATCAGAGCACCAACCGCACCACCAATTCCAGCCAGAACTCTGCTACCAACGAGCACAAGCACCCCAACCAGTACACCAAGGGTGCCGACGACGAGGGCGGCAAGAACTCGGCTCACAACTCCGCCCGCAACAGCCGCTAAGCCTCTGCGCTGAGCGCCGCCCCGCCCAAACGGACCATCTGGCGGGACAACAAAAAGCCCACTGCTCTCTTTGCACTGTTTCCCAGTGCGGAAAGCAGTGGGCTTTCGCGTGTTCCGGTTATTTTTCGTTGGGGTCGAACGACTGCCACAGCGTCTCGAACAGCTCATGCACCCGGCTCAGCTGGCCGTTCAGATACAGCCAGCCCAGCAGGCACTCGAAGCCGGTGGACGCGCGGTACTCCTCCGGGGAGGCGTGTTTGGCCACACTGGCCTTGCTGGCGTTGCGACCCCGCTTGAAGACAGCCAGCTCGTCCTCGGTGAAAAGCGGCTCCAACAGCTGCTCTTCCCGGAACTGCGCCCGGGCCGAGACGTATTTGACCTTTTCGGCGTTGAGCTTTCCCGCCGACAGACGGTGGTGCTCCACCAGCCGCTGCCGCACCAGAAGTTCCAGTACACTGTCGCCCACGAAGGCCAGTGCCAGCGGGCTCAGCTCCCGGGGGTCGATCTTTTCGGGTTCGTTCATAGAACGGTTTTCCTTTCATCAGCGTCCTTGCCCTCTCCGTCATTGCTGCGCAATGCCACCTCTCCCAAAGGGAGAGGCAGAAGCCTGACCGTTGCGTTCCGGCTCTCCCTTTGGAAGAGCTGCCGAACCGCGTGAGGCTGAGAGGGCAAGCCCGTTGACCTCTTAGAAGATATAATCGAACTGATACTCGCCGATGAGGATGGTATCGTTCTCCTGCACGCCCTTCTGCACCAGAGCGTCCAGAATGCCGCTCTCGCCCAGCTGGCGCTGGAAATACTGCAGGCTCTCGTAGTCGTCCACGTTGCTGCCGGCCAGGATATACTCCAGCCAGGGTGCATCCACGCTCCAGACATGAGCCTCCATCCGCTTGATGGTGAACTCGCGGCCACCGGCCTTTGCCTCGGGCTTCTTGTACTCGGGGGCAAACACGGGGACGGCGGGAATGTCCTTCAGGCGGTTGTAGACCAGACCCGGAAGCTCCCTGACGCCCTGCATGGTGGCGGCGGAGATGGGGACGAAAGTCAGGCCCTTCTCTTCCACATACTTGCGGAAGGTGTCGATCTGCTCCTCGGTGGCAAGGTCACACTTGTTGCCCACCACGATCTGGGGACGCTCGGCCAGAGCCGGGCTGAACTTTGCCAGCTCCTCGTTGATCTGCTCGAAGTCCTCGATGGGGTCGCGGCACTCGCTGCCGGAGACGTCCACGACGTGCAGCAGCAGACGGCAGCGCTCCACATGGCGGAGGAAGTCGTGGCCCAGGCCGACGCCCTCGCTGGCACCCTCGATGAGGCCGGGGATGTCGGCGCAGACAAAGCTTGCGCCCTCACCCACCGACACGACACCCAGCGTCGGCACCAGCGTGGTAAAGTGGTAGTTTGCAATTTTCGGCTTTGCGGCGCTGATGGTAGAGATGAGGGTGGACTTGCCCACGTTGGGGAAGCCGATGAGGCCCACATCCGCGATGAGCTTCAGCTCGAGAGTCACCTGAATATCCTCGCCGGGCATACCGGGCTTTGCAAACTTGGGGATCTGGCGGGTGGGGGTGGCAAAGTGTGCATTGCCGTAGCCGCCGCGTCCTCCCCTGGCGATGGTGACAGGGGTGTGGTCGGACAGGTCAGCGATGACAAGGCCGCTCTCTGCGTCCTTGATGACCGTACCCAGAGGCACCTTGATGACGAGATCCTCGGCGTTCTTGCCGTGGCAGAGGCTTGCGCCGCCCTTGCCGCCCTCGTCGGCGGTGTACTTGCGCTTATAACGGAAGTCCATCAGAGTGGTGAGGTGGTCGTCCACGACGAAGATGATGTCGCCGCCCCGGCCGCCGTCGCCGCCGTCCGGGCCGCCAGCGGCCACGAACTTCTCACGATGGAAGCTCACTGCGCCGTCGCCGCCCTTTCCGGCATGGAGCCAGATGGTGGCGATGTCGATAAAATTGGTTTGTGCTGCCATACAGGCCCTCCTGTTCTCAGAAAAAATTCTTCTCAGCGCTTATTCTCTGCGCTTTTATTTGAAAATAACCTCTCAGTCCACGCTTTTGCGCGGCCAGCTCCCCTGGCGAGGGGAGCCTGATCGAGGAAGAAGAAATTCATCAAAAAGAGCCGGGCCACGAGGGTCCGGCTCTCTGTGTTGCAGATTTTAGAAAGAAGTTACTGCTTGACGCTGCACTTCTTGCCGCTCTTGCCCACGCGCTCGAAACGAACGGTGCCGTCGACCAGAGCAAACAGGGTATCATCGCTGCCCTTGCCGACATTCTCACCCGGCTGGATGTGAGTGCCGCGCTGACGAACGAGGATGTTGCCGGCCAGAACGAACTGACCATCTGCACGCTTGGTGCCCAGACGCTGAGCCGCAGAATCACGGCCGTTCTTGGTGCTGCCTACGCCCTTTTTATGTGCCATTGTAATATACCTCCTACTTAGCCGTTGATCGCAGTGATCTCAACCTTGGTGAAGGGCTGACGATGGCCCATGCGGCGAGCACTGTGCTTCTTTGCGCGATAGGTGATGATGTTCAGCTTCTTGCCCTTGCCATTCTTGATGACCTTGGCAGAAACGGAAGCGCCCTCAACAACGGGAGCGCCAACCTTGACCGAACCCTCCTCGCCAATAGCGAGAACCTGATCAAACTTCACTTCGGAGTCGGCCTCAACGTCCAGCTTTTCGATGTAGACGATGTCGCCCTGCTCCACGCGGTACTGCTTACCGCCGGTAACAATGATTGCGTACATTTTGTTCATTCCTTTTCGTTGTACTCGCTGGTCGTAAAGGCAGGCCCTCACAGGGGCCATTTGAGGCGCCCACACCAAGCGGCTAGAATAGTATAGCAAAAAAATGTGCGGATTTCAAGAGGAAAATCCCGCTTTTGCGGAAATATTTTCAGTTTTTCTCTGCCAGTTTCTCTTTGAGCTGCTGCTTCACCCGCTCGTTATAGGCATTCGTGCGCTCGAGGAAGAGCTTGCGCGGGCTGGAAGCCACCAGCTCTTCCCTCTCCACCGTAAATTCCGGCTCTGCCTTGCGCACCTTTGCCAGCAGACTGCGGTTCTCTGCCGTCAGGGCCAGCGTCACCATGAGAGGCTTGGACTTATATTTCCGGGTCAGGAAAATTTCCAGTGCCACACCGCCCACGACGGCCGCAGCCGCCACCAGCTGGGAAGCGCGCAGACCGAGCGACGGCACCAGCAGCAGGCTGTCGGTGCGGAGAGATTCGATCCAGAAGCGGCCTGCACCGTACCAGATGAGGTAGCGCAGGGCAATGTCGCCGTTGAACTTCCGCTTTTTGATGTATGCCGCCAGCAGGGCCAGACCCACGAAGCACCAGATGCTCTCGTAGAGGAAGGTGGGGTGGACGGGCATGGCGGGGTCGATGGTGACGCCCTTCGGCACCGTGACAGTGCTGCCCATCAGGTAATCTTCCGTTGCTTCGCTGAACATACCCCAGGGCAGGGTGGTGTTGCAGCCGAAAGCCTCCTGATTGAAGAAGTTGCCCCAGCGGCCGCAGCCCTGTCCGATGAGGAAGCCCATGCCGGCCAGGTCGAACATGGGTAACACCGGCACGCCCCGCCATTTGCAGGCCAGGCCGCCGAACACAAAGGCGCCGATGATGCCGCCGTAGATGGCCAGACCGCCGTCGCGGACGGCCAGCACATCCCAGATGGTATCGTAATTATAGGGTGCCATCGCCACATAATACAGGCGGGCGCTGGCGATGCCCAGCACCACGCCGATGAGGATGACATCCACCATCGAATCGGCGTCGATGCCGAACTCCGTGCAGCGGCGGAACGCAAAGACCAATGCGAGGCAGAGGCCGAAGGCGATGCAGATGCCGTACCAATAAATATCAATGTCGCCGATGCTGAAAGCCACCCGGCTCAGCTCAAAGCTGAGGCCGAGGCCCGGGAACTGTACCAGATTCGTCATTCTTCCGTCTCCTCTTCTTCGTCCTCTTCAACGGCAGTGCCGTCCGGCTCGATGTACATCACGGCCATCCGCTCAGGCCGCAGGATGTGCTGCAATGCCGCGTCGGCGTCCTCTGCCGTCAGGCCCGCCAGCATGGTGATCTGCTGGGCCACAGTCTGACCTGCCAGCGCGAAATCTGCCATCTGGCTGGCCGAATCCTCGACGTTTTCCAGATTTTCGATGAGCTGGCCGTATTTTTCATTCTTGCAGAGGGTGAAGATCTCCCGGTCCACGCCCTCTTTGCGCACCCGCTCGATCTCGTCCAGCAGAAGCTGCCGGACGGTGTCGGGCCGGTCGCTCTCGCCGGTGAAGAGGATGCAGCAGCATCCGTCCACCCGCAGCACCTCACCGCCGAAGCCCGGGTTGGTCAGGCCCTCGTCGTAGAGGCGGCGGTAGAGCGGCGACATCCCGCCGCAGATGCAGCAGAGGATGAGCTCGTACAGCATCTCGCTGCGCAGGTCGCTGAAAGGCAGCGGCTCTTCTTTGAAGCCCAGACCGAAGCAGGACTTGGCGATGGGCATGGCGATGGTCTTTTCGGTCGCCGCCAGCGTCATCGGCTCCGGGCGGAGCAGGCGCTCAACCTTTTCCGCCGGGCGCTCCTCCATCAGGCCGTGGCGGGCGCAGGCAGCCAGGATCTGCTCCATGCTGGTGTTGCCTGCTGCGGCCAGCACCATATTGCCCGGCGCATAGAACGCCTTGCAGCAGTCGTAGAGCATTTCCGGCGTTATCTCCGCGATGCTCTCCACCGTTCCCGCAATATCGCTGCGGATGGGGTGGCTGTGATACAGGCACTCGCACAGGCCGGTGATGAGCCGCCAGTCGGGGCTGTCGTCGTACATCTTTATCTCCTGCCCGATGATGCCCTGCTCTTTGGCGATGGTCTGCTCGGTAAAGTAGGGGTGTCCCACCATGCCCAGCAGCACGTCAAGGCTCTCGTCCAGCTGTTCCGTGGCCGTAAAGAGGTAGCAGGTGCGGTCGAAGGCCGTGAAAGCATTGGCATTCGCGCCGGTCTTGGCGAACTTTGCAAAGGCGTCGCCGTCCTCATCCTCGAACATCTTGTGCTCGAGGAAATGGGCCACACCGGCGGGCAGATGCACTTCCCGCTCCCCCAGCCGGAAATCCCGGTCGATGGAGCCGAAGCGGGTGGCGTAAATGACATGGGTGCCGGAGTAGCCCGGCATGGGGCGGACGAGTACGGTCAGCCCCGAGGGCAGAACTTTCCACTGGTCAGCGGCGGTGCGTTCCAGCACGCTCTGGGTGTTCTCAGCCATTTTCATTCCCCTCCTCCCGCGTCAGCAGACAGCTCACCGACAGGGTGAACTGCTTCAGAATGTCCCGCACATCCTCCCTGGTCACCGCCAGCAGGGCGCGGCGGGCGTCGTCCGGCGTCTGCACCGGGCCGCCCCGCAGCACTTCCATATAGTACCATGTCTCGATGCCGCCCAGTGTATCCTCCAGGCCGTTCATCCCGGCCAGCAGGCCCCGGCGGCAGTCTTCCAGCTCTTCGTCGGTGATAGGGCCGTCGCAGAGATCTGCCAGCTCTTTGAGCACCGCCTGCTCAGCGCGGGCCGCGTCGGCGTGCTCGACGCCGCTGTTGACGGCCATGCTGCCCGTGAAGCTCTGGAAGGACGACGAGCAGTAGTAGCACAGATGGTCGCGCTCCCGGACGTTCAGGAAAAGGCGGCTGGTCACACTGCCGCCGTAAAGAGCCATCGCCAGCCGGACAGCGGCCAGCTGTTCAGGCTGCATGGGCCGGCCCAGCGTGAACAGCATACAGAGCTTGGCCTGCGTGGTGTCGAAGTGCTCCACCTTCCGCACCGGCTCCCGCCGGGGCATGGCGATATTCTCCGCCCGGGGCAGCGGGGCGCGGTCGATGGCTGAAAGCTCCATCAGAAGGGCGTCCTTCACGGCGGTGGTGCTGGCCTCGTCGCAGCCCAGCACGATGAGCTCGATGTTCGCCGTCCGCAGCATCTCGTAGTATGCCTCGGTCAGCGCTTCGGGCGTCAGGCCGTCCACTTCTTCTAAGTAGCCCTCCTGCCGGACACCGGCGGGGCTGTCGCCGAAGAATTCCCGGTTGGCCTGCCGCTGGCAGTAAAGGCGTTTGTCGTTCACTTCGTCTTCCAGCGCCTTCTTCAGCATCTGCTTTTCGATGCCCACGGCCTCGGGGTCGAAGGTGCTGCCCACAAAATAGGGGTGGAACGCCGTGCCGAGGGCCAGTGCGGCGTACTCCTGCGTCAGCTTCTCCCCTTCCAGTGCGAACTGGTCTTTGATGCCGGTGATGCTGACGCAGAGGTTGTGGCTGCAGCCCATGGGGCGGGCGTCCACGGTCAGGTCGGCGCCGTAGAGGCGGGCCAGCTTTTTGGTCATCTGGGTCATGTCGGGGCAGTCGGCATAGCCCCGCTCCATCACCAGCGGCAGCAGCGCGTGGGCCGTGGCCGTCTCGCGGCGGGCCGGGAACGCGAAGTGGATGCTGATGCGGCAGCGGTTGAATTTCTGCGCGGCGTCATACGAGAGGTGGACGCCGGGCGCGATTTGGAATCGTCTCAATGTTCTATCGTCCTTTTGTATTATTTCGTTTGTTCCAGCGCCAGATACTCTTCCAGCGAGAGGCCGGAGGCGCGGATGGCGAGGGCGTTGTCCCTGCCCACATACCGCCAGTGCCACGGCTCAAACACCATGCCGGTAGCGGCCTGACGCTCCTGCGGCCAACGCAGGATGAAGCCGTGCTCTGCGGCATAGGCTTCCAGCCACTCATAGGCACGGGTGTCGGCGAAACCGGTGTCCTTCTCCATGCTGTCTGCCGCGAGGATGTCGGCACCGTAGCCGGTGGCATATTCGCTGGCCTCCGGCGCAGGCTGGACGGTCGCAGCCCTGGCAGCGGCCTCTTCCTCCGAGCAGCCGGACTCCCGGTAGCTCTGGACAGCAGCCTCATAGGCGCTCTGGCGGGCGGCGGCATCCTGATACCCTGCCGTCAGCACCAGCTCTATCTCATCCTGCTTTGCGGCCTCGGCCATTTCGCGGTAGGCTGCGGCAGCCTCGGCTTCCAGCGAAACGCCGGTGGCATCATCGGCCACGGCCAGCTCCGGCGTCGGCTCTTCCGTCAGGGGAAGGTTTGCATTCACCACCACGAGGCGCTTATCCGAAAGGTCCGTCTCCGCGCCGCCCTCATACTCCCGGGCCTCGAAGGCCGTCGGCGGTGCGATGAGGGCATAGGCCCTGGGCAGCAGCCAGAGGATGCCGCCGGTCATCACAGCCATGACCGCACCGCAGCTGAGCAGAAAGACCGTCCAGTTGCGCACGAGGCGGATACGGTGTCTCCGGCGGCGTTCTTTCAGCGACAGAGCGCGGCGGGGTGCGGGTCGATTTTGCTCCATGATGCAGCTTCCTTCCTGTTTTTGACGTTCGCCCTGGATACAGGCACATAATAATATTATACACCCCTTTTATCTGGGTGTAAACGGCAGGGGCTGTAAAAAAATTGTGTACGCAAAAAGCCGCCGCACCGGCGCAGGACGCACGGCACGGCGGCTTTGAAGCCACGTCTTAGTCGAACAGCATCTCGTGGATGGCGCTGACAGCCTTGTCAGCGTCCTCACGATCGATGATGCAGGAGATCTTGATCTCACTGGTGGAGATCATCTTGATGTTGATATTGTTGTTGGACATAGCCTCGAACATCTTGGAGGCCACGCCGCTGTGGCTCTGCATACCGGCACCCACGATGGACACCTTGGCGCAGGTCTCGTCGCAGATGACCTGGTCGAACTTTGCGCTCTCGCGCAGGACGCGCAGAGCAGTCTCAGCTTCGCTCTCCGCGCAGGTGAAGCTGATGTCCTTCTTGCCGTCGCGGCCGGTGGACTGCAGGATGATGTCCACGTTGATATTCTTCTGGGCCAGCAGGCCGAAGATCTTGAAGCTGGTACCCGGCTCATCGGGAACATTCAGGATCGTAATAACAGCAACGTCGGTGTCCTTTGCGACACCCTTGATCAGCATACCTTCCACGTCTTTTACAACCTCCTTGACGACCGTGCCGGGCACGGGGTTCAGGCTGGAGAGGACCTCCAGCTCCACATTATACTTTTTAGCCAGCTCCACGCTGCGGTTGTTGAGCACCTGTGCGCCGAGGGATGCCAGTTCCAGCATCTCGTCGAAGGTGATCTCATCCAGCTTGCGGGTGTTGCGCACCTTGCGCGGGTCGGCGGTGTAGACGCCCTCCACGTCGGTAAAGATCTGGCAGCGGTCGGCGTGGAGCGCTGCTGCGATGGCGACAGCGCTGGTATCGGAACCGCCGCGGCCCAGCGTGGTGATGTCGTCCAGCTTGTTCAGGCCCTGGAAGCCTGCCACGACGACGACGCGGTTGCGCTCCAGCTCCGAAGAGATGCGCTCGGTCTCCAGCTTGGTGATGCGGGCCTTGGTGTAGGCACGGTCGGTGCGGAAGCCTGCCTGCCAGCCGGTCAGACTGGTGGCATGGCAGCCCAGCTCGTTCAGAGCCATAGCCAGCAGGGCGATACTGATCTCCTCGCCTGCTGCCAGCAGCATATCCATCTCACGGGCAGAAGGGTTGTGGGTGATCTCTGCTGCCTTTGTGATGAGGTCGTCGGTGGTGTCGCCCTGTGCGGACACTACCACGACCACGTCATTTCCCGCGTTGTGGGTGTTGGCCACGATGCGGGCCACGTTGAAGATACGGTCCCGGTCCTTCACCGAAGAACCGCCGAACTTCTGTACGATCAACGCCATATCTTGTCACTCTCCTCTTTTTGCTCCCTCAGTGTGTGAGGGGTACACCGGGCGGAAGCGGTCTTGCACTTCCGGTCCTGTTTATCATTCCACTGTCGCACCGGTGTTGTCGGCATCCAGCCGCAGCAGTGTAAATGCTTCACATCCGTCCAAGCCTTCCAGCAGCTCGAGGCCCTTTTCCAGTTTGGAGTAGAATTTCTCGGCGTTGGCCTTTTCGGCCACAGCCATCACGGTGCTGCCGGCGCCCGAGACGTACACCGCCTTGGCACCGCAGAGCCGCGCCATATCGAAGACTTCCTTCGAGCCGGGCATCAGGGGCATCCGGTAGGGCTGGTGGAGCTTATCCTCGGTGGCAATGGCCAGCAGGTCGTGGCGGCCCTCGCAGAACGCCGCCGGGATGAGGGCCGCACGGGACAGGTTATACACCGCATCCTTGTGGGTGACCTCTTTGGGCAGGGCCGCACGAGCGGCTTCGGTCAGCAGCTTGTAGTCCGGCACGATGGCTGCAAAGCAGAGGCTCTCGTCTACATCCCGCTTGACGGAGTAGACGACGCCGTCTTCGAAAACGCTGCTGGTCAGACCGCCCAGAAGGGCCGGTGCCACGTTGTCCGGGTGGCCCTCGATGGAGGTGGCCAGCGTCAGCAGCTCCTGCGTGTTGAGCACATCGCCCAGCATCCGGTTCGCACCCAGCAGGCCCGCGATGATGCAGGCCGAGGACGAGCCGAGGCCCCGGGCCATCGGGATGGCGTTGGTCTGGACGAGCTTGAGGGGCGGCATGGTCTTGCCGACCTTATCGAACAGACCCTTGGCCGAGCGGTAGACCAGATTGGTCTCGCCGCGGGGGATGCGGGTGCCGTCCGCCGCCGAGATGTCCAGATGGTCGCTCTCTTCGAAGGTCACGGTATTGTACAAGGTCACAGCCAGACCCAGCGCATCGAAGCCGGAGCCGATGTTGGCACTGGTGGCCGGGACGGAAACTTTTATCTTCATCGCAGTTCCCTCTTCTCTCACGCTCAGGCGTCCTCAGGCAGGCGGCGGAGCACCAGCTTCACGCTGCCGCCCATGGCCTCTACCTTGCGGGCTGCTTCGGCCAGAGCCTTGTCGTCGGCGCTGTCCACAAAGTAGGAACAGCCGTCGAAGTGCTCTTCCACCACATGGCCCTTGCCGTAGATGGCCTCGGCCACCGCCGGGGCGATGCCTTCCACACGCACATAGTATGCGGCGGGAGCGGGGTCGGTGAGCATTCCTTCTACCGGATCGGCGGGCTGCCAGAACAGGCTGTCGTGGACCTTGACGCCGTTCTTGAGGGCGTCCACCACGTCGGCCACGACAGCACTGGCGGTGGGCAGCTTGCCCGCGCCCTTGCCGTAGAAGACCACGTCGCCCAGCATATCGCCCTTGACGAGGACGGCATTGAAGACGTCATCGACACCGGCCAGCTGGTTTGCCTTCGGCACGAGGCAGGGCTCGACACCGGCGGCAACGCTGCCGTCCTCGCCCCGCTTCATCCAGGCGATGAGCTTGATGACACAGCCCAACTTCTCTGCCGCAGCCACATCATCCACCGTGATGTCGCGGATGCCGCGGGTGGGGATGTTCTGGGGGTAGATCTGGTGGCCGCAGACCAGCGAGGACAGGATGGCGATCTTGCGGCAGGCGTCGCGGCCGTCCACATCGTCGCCGGGGTCCTTCGTCTCGGCGTAGCCCAGCTCCTGAGCGATCTTCAGAGCCTCGTCAAAGCCCAGATTCTCCCGCACCATCTTGGTGAGCATGAAGTTGGTGGTGCCGTTGACGATGCCTTCCACCTCGGTGATGACGTTGGCCGCGAGGCACTGGTGCATCGGGGTGATGATGGGCGTGCCGCCGCCCACGGAAGCCTCGAACAGGAAGGCGCAGTTGTGTGCCTTGGCCAGAGCCAGCAGCTCTGCGCCGTAGGTGGCCACCATCTCCTTGTTGGAGGTGCAGACGCTCCGACCGCTCTCGAGGCAGGCTTTGACGTAAGGGTAAGCGAAGCGGGTACCGCCGATGGTCTCGACGACGACCTTCACTTCGGGGTCTTCCAGAATGGCGTCAAAATTCTTTATAAACAGCTGTGCAGCCGGATGATTCGAGAAGTCTTTGGGGTCAAGGATGTACTTGACCTCCACCGGTTCGCCTGCGCGGCGGGAGACGCCTGCGGCGTTGCGGCAGAGCACCTCGTACACGCCGCTGCCCACCGTGCCAAAGCCCAGAATCGCGATTTTTGCCATGATACTGCCCTCGTTCCTTTTTTCTATGAATGTACTGTCACAGATTGTATCCGCAGTGTACGCCCACGACCATCCTCTGGCGCGAAAGCTTTTCCGTCAGCTCCTCGGGGGTCATCTGCATGGTGTCGGTGCGGATGGTGACAGCCACCAGCGCGGCTCCGTTCTCCGGAGTAGACTGATTGATGGTCACGATGCTGGCGCCGGCGGCACTGATGCCGGCCAGAAGGCTCTGCAATGCACCCGTCTCGTCCCGCAGGGTCGCCATGACAGTGATGACCTCGCGGCCATTCTCCGAGTCGAAAATGCAGTCCTTATATTTATAAAATGCACTGCGCGACAGGTCTACACTGCGGGTCGCAGCCGAAATGCTGCGTGCCTCTCCGCTGGCCAGAAGCTCCTTGGCCCGGACGACCTTGAGGAAAACTTCCGGCAGGACCTGCGCATCCACCAGATAAAAACGGCGTTCCAACTTGTTCACCTCTCAAACACAAGTGTTCTTGCAGAAAATATAATAGCATCCGACTCCCTGCATTGCAAGAGGTCGGATGCTATTTTGTCAGATTATCCAGTTTTGAGCCGTGAAGTATCCCTTCAGCGCACCGAATCTGCAACCCGATGTGCCGAAAAGTATGATTTTTGCCTCAGTCGGTGTCCAGGTTGGTGGTGTCCGGCTCAGGCGCGAGGGGTTCGCTGGCGACAGCTGCCTGACCGTGGGAATAATTGCAGACGTCGGGCAGGTCGTCGGCACGGTAGTAGCCCACTGCCGTGCTCGGGCAGGAGCCGCTGGCCAGCAGGCCGCTCTGGGTGCAGTAGCTGCGCTCCACGACGCCGTCAGCCGCCGGGAATGCCTTATAGGGCAGGTCTGCCTGGATCTGCTCCATCAGGGCCTTCCAAGCCGTGACGCAGGTGCGGGTCTTGGCCTGCTGCTTGCCGAGGGTCTTGGTCATATCGTAAGGCGCATCGTAGCCCCACCACACAGCGGTGACGTAATAGGGCGTGCCGCCCACGAACCACAGGTCCTTTTCATCGCTGGCCGTACCGGTCTTACCGAAGGCCTCCATGCCGTTGGAGTTGGGGTAGCGGCCGCTGGCCGTACCGACGCTGGAGAACAGGACGTTCTTCAGCAGGCGGTTCATGACATAGGCCGTCTGGGGCGTCAGAGCCTGATAGCTGGTGTCGTTGCTCTCCATATAGATGTTGCCGTCACGGTCGAGCACACGGGTGTAGAGGTGAGGCGTGGTGTACTCGCCGTCGTAGAAGATCTGGAACGCCGCCGCCAGCGCCATCGGAGTGACGCCGTGGGTCTGGCTGCCCATGACCATCTGTGCAAGGCCCACATCGTTGACGGGGTCCAGCGTGCTGAGCTGCAGGGTATTGTAGACGAAGTTGAAGATGTTGTTCGCGCCCACGAGGTCGCCAACGCGGATGGCGATGGTGTTCAGGGAGCGGGCGAGGCCGTTCCAGAGCGGCAGGTCGGAGCCGTCGCCGTAGTTGCCGCCGTAGTTGCGGGGCCAGCTGCGCCATGCGTTGGGGTAGGCTTTCAGCTGCTTGTCCGTCAGGCCCATGAGGCCGTTCCGGCGGCAGTAGTCCTCGTCACGGATGACCATATCCTGCTTGAGGTAGAGGGGCGAGTTGTTGAGCATGGTGGACCAGTTGACCAGACCATACTCGATGCCCAGCGCATAGGCGCCGATGGGCTTGATGGTAGAACCGGTCTGACGGGTGACGCCGTAGGCGCGGTTCAGGGAAAGGCTCTTGGTCTTTTCGCCCAGACCGCCCACCATGGCGATGACATTGCCGTCATAGTCCAGCGTGACCATCGCCGCCTGCGTGCGGACATTGCGGTAATAATAGACCGTACCGTCGTCGCCAGTGCGGGTCTTGGGGGTGCCGTCCTCGTTGTAGACCTGCACATCGTCGTCGGAGATGCTGGTCACCTCTTCCTCATGCCAGCCGGCCGGGAAGTAGGCGTCGTCGGTGTTGAGCATCAGGTTCTCCATCGCGGTCTGGATCTTGGGGTTGACCGTTGCCTCGATGGTGTAGCCGCCGGTGTAGAGCATACTCTGGGCGGTGGACTCGTCCACGCCCTCCTTGGCCATGATGTCCTTCACCACCTCGTTGAAGAGGGCATCGGTGAAGTAAGAGGTGGTGGAGCTGCTCTTCTTCGTGTTGTCCGTCTCTGCCAGCACCAGCGGCTGGGCAGCGGCGCTGCGGTAATCATCCTCCGAGATGACACCCTGCTGCCACATATTGTAGAGCAGGAAGTTCCGGCGGTTGATGAGGTTCTCGGGGTTGGTGTAGGGGTTATAGTTGGTGGGATTCTTGGTAATGGACGCGATAGACGCGCACTCCCAGAGGGTCAGCTCGCTGACATCCTTGTCGAAGTACTCGTTTGCCGCCGTCTGGACGCCCTGGATGGTACCTGTGAAGCTGATGGTGTTCAGGTAGGCTTCCAGAATGGTCTCCTTGGAGTAGCTGCGGCTCAGGATGAGGGCGCGGTAGATCTCGCGCAGCTTGCGCAGTGCGCCCTCGATGCCGCTGGCGCTCTTGTCGCTGGTCAGGTTCTTGATGAGCTGCTGTTCCAGCGTGGAGGCGCCCTGCTTGGAGCTGTAGATAGGCAGCAGGTATTCATTGATCATCGCGCCGATGGTGCGCTTGAAGTTGACGCCCGGCTCACTGTAAAAGTCTTTGTCCTCGGTGCAGATGAATGCATACTGTAGGTTGGTGGGGATCTGCTCGAGATCCGCCCAGACGCGGTGGCTGTTGGAAGAGCGCAGGGTGGCGTACTCCACCTGTGCGCCGGTGTCGGGGTCGGTGGCCACCACAAGGCTCGACTGGCTCAGTTCGATGTTGTCGAGGTCCAGCAGGTCGCCGTCACTGGCCGTAGCCTGCACCACATAGTATACAGCGCCCACCGCCACCAGACTGCCCGCCATAATGCCCAGACAGACGAGGGTGACGATGGTCCGGCCCAGGAATCCGAGAACGGGATGGCCGTGCTTTTCTCCCTGCTCCTGTGGCCCGCGGGGCTCACGGATCCGCCGGTTCTGCTCCGCTGCGGGCCGCTGCTCCCGGAGCGCACCATCACTGTGGAGTCTCCGTCTTTCATTGTTTGAGATAAGGATCGCCTCCTATCGCAATTTTCACTGTTCTGCATCTCAAAGCATCCTCTGACGATGCCGTTTGCTGTTCCTGCTGCGGCCAGACTGCCCACAGCCATAATAATACATTATAGTCCGCACCGCCCGCTTCCGCAAGGGGGGAAATCGACCGGATACGATGTTAGTATAGCACATCTGCCCCGCCAAAGTACAGCATCCGGGTGTGAAAATTCTGCATCCCTGTCTGAGGCAGTTTTCTTTTGCACATACTACCGTCTGAAACACCATTTCAGCCGAAAGGAGTCCACTGCCATGCGCAAGGTCTGGCTCTGCATTTTTTATGCGCTGTGTATTTTTACCATCGTGTTCAGCCTGTTCTGGATGGCCCTGCCCAGTCTCCCCTTCCCTGCCGACTCCGGCGAAGAGACGCCGGCCTCCGAGCCGGGTCTGGCCGCGCAGGGCTCCGCCGGGCAGAGCGGCACCGACTTCTACCTCTGCGACGAGGGCGGGCGGGTGGTCGTCTACACCTGCTCCGGCAACGGACTGCCCGACAAGCGGCTCCTGCGCACCGGCATCTATGTCAATCTTCTGCCCGAGGCCGATGCCCTCCGGCTCAAGCAGGGCCTCTACGTCACCGGCGAAACGGCCCTCCGGGCGCTGCTGGAAGACCTGGGTGAATAAACAAAAACAGTGCAGACATCCCCGGGGAGGTCTGCACTGTTTTTATCCTTGATCAGAATCAGGCTTCGAGCTGTTCCAGCGGGACGAGGTAGTCCTTACGGCACTGCTCGTAGTTGAGCATATATTCCTTGGTGGGGTTGTGGTGCATCATATTCTTGAGGGTATGGGAGTCATAGTCTTCGCCTGCCTCCATGCCCACCAGACGGGCGGCGATGTTGGAGCAGTGGTCCGAGATACGCTCTACATTGTTCAGCACATCGAGATAGACGACACCTGTATCAATGGAGCAGGCACCATCTTTCAGGCGCTTGATGTGCTGCGCACGAAGCCGCTCCACGAGGATGTCGATGACCTGTTCCAGCGGCTCCACCTGGCTGGCGGTCCGGGCGTCGTCGAACTCGAAGGCGTCCGTGGTGAGGGTCAGTATCTTTTCCAGCGCATTGTCGAGAAGCTTCAGCTCCTGCTGTGCCTTCTCGCTGAAGGTGACTTCCTTGTCGGTCAGCTCCTGCGCTTTTTCTTTGATGTTGACTGCATAGTCGCCGATGCGCTCACACTCGGTGACAAAGTTGAGCAGCTCGGTCACCTCATGGCTCTCCGCGTCGCCCAGCTCCTGGTCTGCCAGCTTGATGAGGTAGTTGGAGATGTCCACCTCCATCCGGTCGATGAGGTTCTCGCGGACATCGATGGCACTCACGACATCCTCGTCCATCTTGAGCAGCAGCGGAGTGGCGAGGCCGACGTTGCGGGCTGCGCGGCGGGACATCTTGACCACCGCGTTCTTAGCCTGCTGCAGAGCCACAGCCGGGCTCTTGAACAGACGCTCATCCAGCACAGGCATACTCAGCTCCTGCGCCTCCTCCGCGCTGTTCGGCACGGTCATCATGGCCAGCTTGGACAGCACGCCGCTGCAGGGCAGGAAGAACAGCATCGCAATGACGCTGGTCATGGTGTGGATGTTTGCAATGCTGCTCTTGTTCATCACATCGCCCCACATCGGGATGCCGATGGTGAACTGGACTGCATAGACCAGCGCCAGCAGGATGACGCTGCCGATGATGTTGAAGTACAGGTGGATGAGGGCGGCGCGCTTGCCGTCCTTGGAGGAGCCGCCGATGGTCAGCAGCGGGGTGAACGCGGTGCCGATGTGGGCACCCAGCACGATGGGGATGGCCGAACTGAAGGTGACGAGGCCGGTGCTGGACAGCGCCTGCAGGATACCCACAGAGGCCGAAGAGGACTGGATGATGACCGTGACCACCACGCCCACGAGAACTCCGAGGATGGGGTTGGTCATGGTGACGAACAGCTCCTGAAACGCTGCGCTCTCACGCAGGGGCGACACGCCGGTGTCCATCAGGCTCATGCCGGTGAACAGGATGCCGAAGCCCAGCATGATCTGGCCGATGTTCTTTTTCTTCGCGTTGCGGATAAATACATAAAAAATGCAGCCGATAAACGCCACCACCGGCGCAAACGTCTTGGGCTGGATGAGGGTCAGGATGAGGCTGTCGCCCGAAATATCCGCCATGCGGATGAGCTGACCGGTGACCGTAGTACCAATGTTTGCACCCATGATAACGCCTACCGACTGCGTAAGGGTCATGATGCCGGAGTTGACGAGGCCGACGCAAATGACGACCGTGCCGGCCGACGACTGGATGACGCCGGTGATGAGGGTGCCGAAAATGACGCCCTTGATGGTGGACGAAGTCAGTTTCTGCAATACGCCCTGCATCTTGCCGCCGGCCAGCTTTTCGAGGCCGGCACCCATGATCGACATGCCATACAGGAACAGCGCAATACCGCCCAGCAGAGAGGTGATGTGTGTAATGTCCATAAAACAATGCTCCTAAAATCTTCCTATTGCTCCATTGCACAAGACGGCTGTGCTTAGCTCTCCATACGCAAAACGCCGTCCTTTTTATTATAGCATCGAACCCCCCGGCTCAACAAGCATTATTTTACAGGAAAATCACTTTTTTGACCGGAATTTTAAGATTTCCGGGCCTTCTTAGACGGTTCTTTTCTTGAATTTTACATTCATTTTACATTAGTATTTTCTAACCTCTGCTCCGACGTTTCCCGGCATTCCCGGGAATACATCAGGCGGCATCCAGTTCTTCCATCGCCTCCCGCAGGGTGTCCGCCGAGAACAGAAACGCGCCCGCCCCCGTATAGACCTCCACATGACCGCCCACATATCGCAGTTCAACATCTTTCATTCCTGTTCCCTCCTGTGTCTTTTTGTTCTGACAGGAGTATAGCAGAATAAAAGTCCAATAAAATGTATTTTCAGGAAGCTTTTTGAGCAAAAAGGCGCAGAAAAGCTCTCTGTCGGCGTCCTTGCCCTCTCCGCACAGTGATAAACTGTCTCTTTGTCAGAGCCAAAATCTGACGGGTTTTCTCCATTCACGCAGGAAACAGGGCGATTCGCGCAGGTTTTATTGATTTTTTTCCCGCAGATGTGGTATATTCAAAGTAACCTGATATTCTACGGTCTCACCATTTTTTCACCGTTCAAAGGAGGTTTTTGTATGCTGTCTTATCGTAAGCTTGCGATGCGTGTTCTGGGTCGCCCTCTCCATACGGGGGGGATTGATTCACCCCGTCCGGCCTCTCAGCGGGCAGCAGCGTTTATTCTGACCGCCGCAATGCTCATCACCCTTGCCGCCCCGGCCTTTGCCGATATATGGCACATCGAAAATGGTGACATTTCCGTGAAGGCAAGTGGGACCAAAGGGAAAAACACGGTCTCACAAGGGAATAAGAAGGATGTGGAGGACACCAACACCATCATCACCGGCACGTCGGATAAGAACACAGTCACCATCGATACTTCTAAGGGCAACGTGGACGTCACTTTCGACGACCTGAACATCGACACCAGCAGCCGGAACAAAGCCGCCGTAAGCGTGACCGGCGAGGGCGACACCAATATCAAGCTGGATGGCGACAACGCGCTGAAGAGCGACATCTACCGCAGCGGCATCTACGGCAGCGGCAG
>OMGL01000204.1_pt1 | contig 49044 bp, 67 predicted proteins | sample 1645831 | NCBI WGS metagenome assembly OMGL01 (sample SAMN00849301, study PRJEB25192) | human gut metagenome | reverse complement strand
CATCGGGCATTATCTGAACATAAAACACTATCAGTAAGTTGGAGTCATTACCGACCGCATAAAGAGACAGGATGACCAGAAGCGTTGAAACGATCGCAACGGCAATGCGCTTTTTCATTTTCCGGTTATCCTGTCCGCTCCCTGAATTCATAAATCTTAACACAGCCTGGGCAAGGCACAAGCCTGATAGTCACGCCGGGTGAGCAAATTCGGGCGGGTGAACTCATACGAAAGCATCAGTTTTTTAAGACAATTCTCAGCTAAGCTATTTTCATTGCGATCGGCAACGTCAGGTAAACCACGGGTTCTTCTTTCAGATCCTTCATGCTTGTTTATTCTATTAAGGAAAACATCGTGCGCAACGTGATGATCCCTATTCTCAGTGCCCTGTTTCTTTTTCTGATCGGCATACTGATTATTAACTGGCAGTTATGGCAGATGGCGAAAATGAATAACGTTCATACCGCCACGGTGAGCACCCAGAAAATAGAAAGCATTTTGTCGGAAGCCGTCAGTGCGGCCAGCACGGCGAAGCGCGTTGCGGAGCAGGGGTGTACCAGCAGCGGGCAGCTGGCGCTGGGGACAGAAGCTGCGCTAAAACCGCATCTGCGCGCCATCATGATCCAGCAGCAGGGGGAAACCATCTGTACATCCCTTCCGGGGAATGGCGTATTGATTGTTCATCCGGAGACGCTACCTGAAAAAGAATTAATGCTGCTCCCCGGTAATCGACTGGTGAACGGGATCCCGGTACTTGTCTTCCAGATGCCCATCGCGGGCGGGCGCATCATCGTCAGTGTCAGCGATGCGCATTTGCAGGACGTCATCGCGAACGCATCAAACAGCGTTGACCTGGGGTTGGTTGTCGGCGAAAGCATGTTTACGCGCAACGGTGACGTGACCGGATGGAAAGCGGCCTCGTGGACGGGTTCACTTACGGCATCTTCGCAATTCCCCTTTAGTCTGGCCTGGCAACCGCCTGCCTTTTTTAGCCTGACGCGGCTACTGCACCAGGGCTGGAGCCTGATACTGCTGATTCTCGCGCTATCCCTCGCGGTGGGCATTTTGATCCGCCGATACAAGGGAAAAAGCACCACCTTTGAAGACGATTTGCGTAAGGCCGTTTTGCAGGGAGAGATCGTGCCTTATTACCAGCCGATCGTGAACGGGGACACCGGCGGGTTATACGGGGTTGAAGTCCTGGCAAGGTGGAAGCATCCAAAGTCTGGGTTTATCCCGCCGGATGTCTTTATTCCGATTGCTGAACGTAGCGGGTTGATTATTCCGCTGACCAAAGGCTTGATGGCGAAAGTGGTCACACAGCTCAAGCCGCTGTTGCCGAAGCTACCGGATGGGTTCCATATCGGAGTGAACATCAGCGCCAGACACATTGATGCCCCTTCTTTCCTCGGTGACTGTCGTCTCTTCGGCAAGGGGTTTCAGGGTAAAGCCGTGAAGCTGGTTCTCGAGGTGACCGAACGTGAACCGTTGATCGATAATCCTCATCTGGTGGAAAACCTCAACGCGCTGCATAACGCCGGTTTTGTCATTGCACTGGATGATTTTGGGACGGGGTATTCCGGGCTGTCATGTCTTAATGCGCTTGCCATAGATTATATTAAAATTGATAAAAGCTTTGTTAACCGGGTTTCTGAGGAGAAGGACTCAACGATCCTGCTGGACTGCGTTATTGACCTGGCGAAAAAACTCTCATTGCGTATCGTGGCCGAAGGTGTAGAAACGAAAGAGCAGCTGGAGTATCTCAACCGTAATGAAATTACCCTGTTGCAGGGGTATTATTTTGGTAAACCCGTCTCCTATATCGATTTTATTAAAGTCATTTTATCTAAGCCCAGGGAGGCCGTGATGCTGTAAAACGTCAGGCGCTGTAAAAAAATCAGGAATAGAGCGGGTTGCCTGGCGGTGAAACACAAAATAAAGACGAGCTTCTGTTGTATGCTTAAGTGCAATTCATTTTCCTCTTATCCTGAGCTTTGTTACAGTGACAAGAGTTGTCAGCCAGGGATATCAGGCGTGATAAGGTGGAAAAGCTCGTGCATGTGAAAAATACTTTTTACACAACAACCATTACCGTCATCATTGTCTCATTGATCATCTCGCTGGCGCTTGCCGTCCAAATTGCCACGTCCAGACAGCAGTCAATCCAGCAAATTAATACCAGCGTCGCTAATCTTAGCCACACCCTGGATGTTTATACTGAAGGGATCATGCGCCAGAGTGAAATGTTAATTACTACCGTTTCCGACATAATCGAAATTTATGGCATGACCCCGCAGCAGGCGACCAATATTCAGCACATGATCCATAATCAGGATAACCTTCTTACCCAGATTAATAATGTGGTTGTTTACGATGCTCAGGGCGATATCTTCACCGCGCTGCATGAAAGTTTCACGGGGCCGCGCAAAGGCTCGGACAGAGAGTTTTTTATCTATCACCAGGAAAATAAAACTCAGCAGGTCTTTATTGGGGAGCCGGTGGTAAGCAGAACCAATGGCAAATGGGTTATCACCCTCAGTCGGCGCCTTGAAACTCAGTCCGGGGCATTTAACGGTGTCGTAGTGGTGACGCTCGGTATTGAAAATTTTCTGGCACTCTACGGGCAGATTAATATCGGTCACTCGGGCGTCATCGGCTTAACGACGCAATCAGGCGTGCTGCTGGTCCGTTATCCCTTTAAAAATACCTATATCGGCACGATTGTTTCTGATTCACCGCTCTTCAGGAAATATCTCAAAGTACAAAATACGGGGATAGCCAGCTCCATCTCACGGTTTGATAAAATCGAGCGCATTTATGCCTATGAGAAAAACCGACGCTACGGACTGGTCACCACAGTGGCCGTCAGCATTGATGAAGCTCTTGCACCCTGGCGCAAGCAGGCGATTCAGCTGGCGGTACTCATTTTCGTGTTTACGGCGATACTCATCGTGGCGTCGTACTTCCTGTATTCCGACCTGTCCCGAAAAACACGGGATAACAAAGCGCTGAAGATTATCGCTTCAGAAGATGCGTTGACCGGGCTGTACAACCGCCGCGTCTTTGATGAAAAAATCCTCTCGGAAATTGCTACGTGCGCCGCACATGACGCGCCGATTTCGGTACTGATCGTGGACGTGGACTACTTCAAAAAATACAACGATAACTATGGTCATCCTGAAGGGGACCGGTGTCTGGCAATGCTCGGAAACAGCCTCAGGGAGAGCCTTACCCGTGATAATCAGCTTGTGGCGCGCTACGGCGGAGAGGAGTTTGCGCTGATATTGCCGGATACGGATATTCAGGAGGCACTTCGTCTGGCCCAGACGATTATTCGCAATGTGTTCTCGCTGCAAATCGCGCATGCCTTTAGCCCCTTCGGCCGGGTGACGGTAAGCGTCGGAATTCCCACCGCCCGTGCCGTCGACATTGCAGGCAGCCAGCAAAATATCATTATTGCCGCAGACCAGGCGCTCTATCAGGCGAAACGCGCGGGACGTAACCGGTACGCGTTTGTTGGGGTATGAGCAAAAAAAAAGCCCACTCAGGAGTGGGCAAGAAATACTGGAAGCAATGTGAGCAATGTCGTACTGAATACTTGAGTGTTTCTCTCAACTATTCAGTGTTGAGAAAGATAATCTTTCTCAACAAAAGATGCAACCCCACAGTTTCTGTGGCCCGTACATTTTTTTGATGAATAATTCCCCACTCTCTCATTGTGATGCTTATCACAAATTTCCTTTCTGGAATCCTGTGCTATCCTTTTTTGTGTCGTTGATTTAATGACAAAAACCATACAGAGAGGAAAGTTATGGGAATTTTATCCTGGATTATCTTTGGGCTTATTGCGGGTATTCTGGCGAAGTGGATCATGCCGGGCAAAGATGGCGGTGGGTTTATCGTCACCGTAATACTGGGTATTGTCGGCGCGGTAGTCGGCGGCTGGATCAGTACGCTGTTCGGTTTTGGCAAGGTCGATGGCTTTAACTTCGGCAGTTTCGCCGTCGCGGTGATCGGTGCGCTGGTTGTTCTGTTTATCTACAGAAAGATCAAAAGCTAAGGTCTGAAAGCGTTGAAAAAGGCTGCCAGATGGCGGCCTTTTTACGTACTGGCGTTTACCACCAGCCAAGCTGCGTGCCGGCAAACGCCGCTATGGCAACGATCAGCATAATGACGGTTGTCTTCCGCATTTATGCCCCCGGCGCCGCGTAACCGCCGACAAAAAACCACGCTAAAAATACCACCGCCGTTATAAATATAACGACCGGGAAGAGGATCCCTATTCTCATACCATCACCTGTTTCGGTTTCTGTAACGCCGTAGAGTGTACGGGGTTAATCAATGGTGAGAAAGCGTGATTTGCTTTTTCCTTTCTTATCCTGATACATCGCGACATCCGCAGCGCGTAACGCGCTGTCAGGATCGGTTGCGGCACGGTCCACTTCGATCACGCCGAAGCTGGCGCCCGGATAAATAATATGAACGCTGCCCAGCCAGTATTCGCCAGCGATGCAGGCGCTGAGGCGCGTTTTGAGCAGCGTAAGCTGCGCGTTATCCCCGTCCTGGTGGGGCTGGCTTAGCGACGCCACCAGAAATTCATCCCCGCCCAGACGACCGATAATATCGTCCTGCTGTTTCTCTTCCGTCAAACGCTTACCCACTTCTATCAGGAACTGGTCGCCAGCCTCGTGGCCGTAACGATCGTTAATCAGTTTGAAATCATCCAGATCGATGAACGCGATGATGGCGTTACGCTTAAGATGCCGGGCCAGAGAAAAGAGGGTGGTCAGATCTTCAAAAATGGCGCGACGGTTGGGTAAACCGGTAAGGGCATCCGTATAGGAGTGCGCGATGAGGGCCGCATTGGCTTCGCGAAGCTGGGTCACCAGCGACTCTTTCTGAATGGACTGGGCAATCAGCCCGGCGAAGAGCTTCAGAACCTGTTCAGCGCGCTCGCTCAGCGGCTTTCTGGCCGTGCTGGTGGCGCAGAGCGTTCCGTAAAGTGAACCATCGGCAAGATGGACAGGAATACTCATGTAGGTGGTAATGCCAAGCGCTTTTGCGGCTTCACACTCGGGCCAGCGCTCGGGCACGTCATTGCTGAATATCGTGTCACTATCCAGCGCGCGCTTGCACAGCGTCTCATCCCATGGGACGCTCAGCCCCTCCGGGATCGTCATCTGTTTGCTGTTGCGAGCGTAGAGAATGTGCTGCAGCCGCGCTTCGATATCCACCTTCGTCAGGTAGGTCGACTCCATGTCGGTGACAATCTCCAGCATCTCCAGCAGCTGGCGAACGAGGCTTTCAAGGGATTGCTCGGTGGCAAGGGTTTCTGAAACGCGAGCGAGGATAAGATCCGACATGACGTAGAATGACTCCCAGGCAGAAGACGTCTGCATCTGCATGTTATGCTGAATTTTTAGGCTTCAGACATAGTAAAACATGAATACATAAAATTTAATATATGCAGGGGGCGGGCAGCAGGCGAGAAAAAAAGCCCCGTTGTTGAGACCGGGGCAAAGACATCTTGATTACGGAATGATGTTCTCTGGTCATATCGAGAACATGCCACACTATAGTGCTGAAAAGTGCAGTTAAAATGGAGAAATCATGGAGAACGTGGCGATGACCCGTTACCCTTAGACTCTGATGACGTCAAAAGGATCAATGAGATGAGATTTCTGCTTCTGGCGCTGGCGCTTCCCCTGGCCGCCTGCACCGCAAAAACCACGCCACCTGATGCACCGAAACCGCCGCACGTTATCGGTATGGCGAACCCAGCTTCCGTCTACTGTCTGGAGAAAGGCGGGGAACAGGTCCCGGTTCAAAGCCCGCAGGGTGTGCGTACCGAGTGCAAATTACCGGGCGGCGAAGTGATTGATGAATGGACGCTCTATCGTCGCGACCATCCGCAACCCGCCAGGTGACAAAGTAATATTGCCTGCGATACACTTCTCTTTAAGATTATTCTTAGCCAGTTCCTGGCGTTCGTTATCGTGAGAGAAGTATGTTTCAGCTAAAACCGGGCAGCATGGCGATGATCGTTGGCGCCCGCACGGCGTCAGGCCGTCGCAATATTGGTAAATCCGTTGAGCTGTTTGGCCTTTGCCAGCCTGGCCTGCGTTTTGTTAACCCGGTCAACGGCGTGATGACGCAATTACCGGTCACCGCAGATCGCGCGCTTTGGCTGGTGACGGGTGACGTCTACGCCTTTGACAACCAGCACGGCTTTGCCTTTGTCCGCGCCGAACATCTGATGCCGCTCACCCCGGATGAAGCGCCGCAAATTCTGGATGAACTGACGATCGGCTGATCACAGATGGCGCAGCCAGTCGGCTAAGACCAGAGCGTGATTTTGCTCCGTGTTTTTGGCAGCAAAGAGCAGGGTGACGGTCTGCCTGCGCGCCAGCGTCGCCAGACGCACGCCCTCGTCAGCCTGCTGCGCCAGCTCTTCCCGATAGGCCTGACTGAAGGCGGCGAAATCAATCGTGTCGCTGTGAAAAGCCTTGCGTAATTCATTCGAAGGCGTGAGCGCTTTACACCATTCGTCATACGCGAGATCCGTTTTCTTCAGCCCGCGTGGCCACAGCCTGTCCACCAGTACCCGATAGCCGTCGTCAGGGCTTGCCTGTTCGTATACCCGTTTGCACTGAATCATGATTCCACCCTCCCAATTTAAGGTATTGTGATAATTGCAAAAGATCGGTAGTCTGAGGTTCCTTATGTTATCTGATAATACTCTGGCATAAGGAACCTTTCATGGAACAACTCCCGGTTAAAACAACGCTGCGCATTGCGCTGGTTGGCGATTACAATCCCAATGTTATTGCGCATCAGGCTATCCCGCTGGCCATTGACGACGCCGCTGCAGTGCTTGACCTCACCGCCGATTACGACTGGCTGGCCACGACGGAGCTAACAAGTGCTGAAGATCTGGTGGGCTACGATGCCATCTGGCTGGTTCCTGCCAGCCCCTATAAAAACACGGCGGCCGCTTTTATTGCCGCGCTCTACGCCCGTGAGAACGGCATCCCGTTCCTGGGCACCTGCGGCGGGTTCCAGCATGCGCTGATTGAGTATGCCCGAAACGTGCTGGGCTGGGCTGATGCGGCACACGCTGAGACGGATACCGAAGGCACCATGGTGATTGCGCCGCTGACCTGCTCGCTGGTGGAAAAAACGGATGCCATTGAGCTGCGCAATAATACGCTGATCGCCAAAGCGTACGGCAAGCCCGAAATTGAAGAGGGGTATCACTGTAACTATGGCGTGTCGCCGGCGTTTGCGCAGGCGCTGGAAAGCGGTGATATGCATGTAACGGGCTGGGACGATCAGGGTGAAATTCGTGCCGCGGAGCTGGTGACGCACCCGTTCTTCGTGATCACCTTATTCCAGCATGAACGTGCCGCGCTGGAAGGACGCCCGGTCGTGCTGGTGCAGGCGATGCTGCGCGCAGCGCGCGGGTAAAAAAGGCAGACCCGGTGGTCTGCCTGAGGATTTAACGGGGCGCGATCTCCCGGTCTCGCCCGGCTAACACACCGCAGATAGCCATTATCACAGCGGCCAGCGCACAGCCCAGAAGCGGGATTTGCCAGTCTCCTGCGGTATCGTGAATTTTCCCCATCAGCGGCGGGCCGCAGGCGGCAAGCAGGTAGCCAATCGACTGTGCCATTCCGGAGAGCGCCGCCGCCTGGTGCGCAGAGCTGGCGCGCAGGCCGATGAACGTCAGGCCGAGGATCATTGTTGCCCCTGTGCCAAAGCCAAACATCAGCGTCCACATCACCGCCATTCCGGGCATAAACCATAATCCTGCCGCGCTTATCGCGCACATCAGGGCCACTAAGCCTGCGATCGCTCGCTGATCTTTCAGGCGGTGGAGGATCAGCGGAACGGCGAGTCCCGGCACGGCCGTGGCCAGCTGCAACAGACCGTGCACCGAACCGGCCTGCGCTTCGCTGTAGCCATGGCTCAGCAATATCGCCGGCAGCCAGCCGATGATGACGTAGTAGATCAGCGAGTTAATTCCTAAAAAGAGCGTCACCTGCCAGGCGAGGGCCGAGCGCCAGAGCGCGCGGTTTTGCAGCGCGCCTGCGCCCGTTACCGTTGCGACGTGTTTCTGACGCCACTGCGGCAGCCAGAGCAGCAGTGCGACCAGCGGAAACGCCATCAGCATCAGCAGCGCGCCATGCCAGCCCGCGCTCCCCTGTGCAAGGGGAACGATCATTGCTGAGCCAAACGCCGCCGAGACGCCCATCGTCAGGGAATAGGCGCCGGTGAGCTTCGCCACCTGGCCCGGAAAATCACGCTTAATTAATCCCGGTAACAGCACGTTCCCGAGCGCAATACCGCAGCCGACGATCGCCGTTCCGATGAAAAGCAAAGCGGCGGAAGGCAGCGAGCGAACGGCAATCCCGGCGCAAATGAGCAGCAGGGCGATAAACAGGCTGCGCTCCATGCCGATACGCCGGGCAACGCCTGCGGCGAGCGGCGAGACAAGGGCGAAAGCCAGCAGGGGCAGGGTGGTCAGCAGACCGGTTTGCGCCGTGCTTAAGCCATAATCAAGACGAATGGTATCGAGCAGCGGCGCTGCGCCAGTAAAGGTGACGCGAAGCGTGGTGGCAATCATCAGGATGCCTGCAATCAACAGCGCGCCGTGTTTTCCTGAGGTGCGAATAGCAGTAGTCATTATGTTCTCATACGTTCAAGCGAGCGCACACAATACCGATTTTCTCAGCGGTTGAAATCAGGCTAAAATGACAGTTTATCGCTCATATCGGACAAACTGATGATTGGTCTGGGACTGGAAGGCTACGATCCAGATAGCCAGTACGATGCGGCCGTCGCATTTCGCATTCAGGTAGTGGCGGAGGAACAATATATTCCGCTTCATCATCACCGTAAGGGGCAGCTGATTCTGGCCCTCGGCGGCGCAATCACCTGTGAAGTGGAAAATGCCATGCTGATGGTGCCGCCCCAGTATGCCGTCTGGATCCCCGGCCAGATGCCGCACAGTAACAGGGCCACGCCGGGCGCGCAGCTCTGCTTTTTGTTTATTGAGCCGGGGGCTGCCAGCCTGCCCGAGCGCTGCTGTACTCTGAAAATCTCCCCCCTGGTGCGTGAGCTGATTTTATCGCTCGCGGAAAAATCTCGTGAACAGCTGCAGCTCGCGGCCACCTCGCGTCTGGTGGACGTCCTGTTTGACGAGCTGCCGCTCCAGCGACAGGAGCATCTGCAGCTGCCCGTGTCGCCCCATCCCAAAATCCGGCTGATGAGCGAGAAGATGGCGGAAGAGCCCGCCGCCTGGCAGACGCTGGCGCAGTGGGCGAGCCACTTCGCCATGAGCGAGCGCAACCTGGCGCGGCTGGTAGTGAAGGAGACCGGTCTGAGCTTCCGCCGCTGGCGTCACCAGCTGCAGCTGATTATGGCGTTACAGCATTTAATAAGCGGCAAATCGGTGCAGCATGTGGCCCAGTCACTTGGCTATGACTCGACCACCGCGTTTATCACCATGTTCAGGAAGGGACTGGGCCAGACGCCGGCGCGTTATATGGCCAGCCTGACTACGACTTCCCAATAAACAGCGAGACAAGGCCTGCCGCAATCAGCGGGCCGACCGGCACACCGCGAAAGAGCGCCACGCCCAGCACGGTGCCCACCAGCAGGCCCGCCACCAGCGAGGGCTGGCTGCTCATCAGCGTGACGCCGCGTCCGCCCAGCCATGACACAAAAATCCCCACCGCGATCGCCACCAGCGATTTCCAGTTTACAAACGAATGCAGCAGCGTTGAGGCGGGAAGCGTGCCGCTGGCGATGGGCGCCATTACCCCGATGGTTAAGATGATGATCCCGATGGTGAGGCCTTGTTTTTCTATCCACGGGAAAAAGGTATTTAACGGGGTCACGCGCACAATAATCAGCACCAGAATCGAGATGGCGACGGTAGTGTTATGGCTGATAAAGCCGAGCGCGGCGAGTGCCAGAAGAATGAGCAGAGTAGGGTCAAACATAGGGAATCCTTGCCAGAAAAATTGTTCTGTTTACTGTACGCGCAAACGCGGCAGAGAACAGTGTTAAAAAGATTTTGTCGTTGTCATAACCTTGTCATTTACGCGGATTAAAACGAAAGCAGATATCGCAAAAGGGGTCGCCATCATGAACGATCACATGTTTGTGGAAACGCTGATTATCTCCTCATCGTTTTTCGCTATTGCCGTTATTCTCGTTGCCTCCGTGCTGTTTCTGGAACGAAAAGGCTGACAGGGCGTCAGCCATCGCAGTTACGCTTTATGGAAGGTGACCAGCTCAGGACGGGCGATGCGCAGGTAATCCTGGGTATCCATAATCACGGATTTTTCCAGCAGGCCGGCGTTAAACGCGATTTCGTCAAAGCGCTCGAACAGCAGCGGGTCGGCAACCAGTGCCAGGTCAGGATGAAAGCTAAAGGGCGGGATAGCGCCGAAAACGCAGGCGGTCAGGGCATCGACTTCGGCCGGGCTGGCGAGGGAGGCCTTTAGCCCGCCAAAATGGCTGGCAAGCTGGCTCAGGTCAGCCTGCAGGTCGGCGGCCAGAATCGCCAGAACGTGTTTTTTCACGCCGTTTCCCTTCACCTTGCAGACCAGGGCCTTGGCGCCTTGCCGCAGATCGGTTCCGCGAATTTCACTTACCGCTTCACATTTCCCGACCGCTTCGTGCTCCATGACGCGAAAACGCGCGCCCTGCGCGGTGAGTAAGGTAATGAGCTGCTGGTGGGTTCCTGTTCCAATAACGTCGTCAGTCATAACGATTTTCCCGGTGATAATCCAGAATGCAGCGTTCTACATTAGCACGGGATGAACGGGGTCGAAAGAAAACAGCCAGCGGGTTCGCTGGCTGTGGGATTATGCGTTGCTGGTAGCAGACTGCTTGTGGAACAATTCGATGATTTTTATTTTATTGTTTTATAAGGTTAATTTTTCTTCCCCAAATCATCCCCAAAACAAATCCCCAAAACTCATGTAGCACCAGCTTCTCCTTTGGGGCTATCTAAAGGTTATCTATCTCGCTAAATAACAAGTTTGTTCCATTCCAGACCACGATCATCTCCATACATTGTGCTCATCGCTTCAGTTTTATGCCCAAGCAGAGTTTTGACATCAATACCCTGCGCTTTATAGGTTCTAGATGAAAGCGAACGCTGTTCGTGAAATGGGGGCAGGGCAATACAATCCTTTGGCCATGCAATATTTGCTTTATCTCTTGCTTCCTTGAAATACTTCGATATTGTTTTCTCTGGAACGTGGGAACCAGCTTTACCGTAAGCATGATGTTTCACATGGTGTATCAGATATGGGCTCACAACTCTGTCTCGACACTTGCTTATTACTTCCGAAAGCGTCACGCCAATGGCATCACACCGTAAATTTAAAGGAATAGCTAACTTCATTCCTGTTTTACTCTGGGTTATATGAAGATGGTTATCCCATATATCACTGAACTTCATCGCTACAATGTCCCCAATACGTTGACCAGTCACCAAAGCCAAAAGCATGGAGTTCTGAGCGCAGGGTGGCAATGTTCCCGCGCTTTCATAGATTAGCTTCCATTGTTCGATACTGAGCCTGCTTCGTTTGACCCTTGCTATCGGATTTTTAACTGCTAAAGCAGGATTATAGCCGGGTTCAACCTCACCAGCATGCTGCGCCTCCTTAAATACGTCGTTAAGCACGCTCCTAATCAGCTGACCCATTCGATATTTACCTTCAGACTTATATTCATCAATAATTTTTGCGATTAACTTCGTGTCAACATCTTTTAGGAGAACGTTAGGAGCTCTGTCAGCCAGAACTTGAGCACATAACCTCCTGGATTTTACGGTCGGTTTTTTTATTTCTCCGTCACGCATCCTTTCCATCTGAATATCAACGTACCTTCTTATCCAGTCTGCGACTCGAATTCCTTTTTCTTTCTTATCTGTCTTCTTAATGACCATATCGATAAGAGCGAAGGATTGACGTGTTTCCTGCTCAGATGTTATCCGATTTAACTCCGTAGCAGCAGCTTTGGCTGCCTCTTCATCTGTTCCAAAACCAACAAATGTTCCAGTGACAGGGTGGCGATATTGCCAGTAGATTTTTGATGTACGTTTATCCAACTTGCAATACAGGTTAGGTATTTTAACGTTATGCTTTCTGGGGCGAGCTGCCATTTATTGCTTTCTCCACTAACTGGCGAGCCTTGTCTGATAATGATGATGAAATATCAACATTGCTTACCATGCCAATAAAACGAGCGTCCTCATCTATAACCCAGCGGCGACCTTGCTTTAAAGCTGGTGGGAAAGTTTGCTTGGTCTTGGCTATTTTGTTTAGTGCTGAGTTGCTTAATGGATATTTGAACCCATTAGGACCCGAAGCCCACTCATGTAGTGTTACTAACTGCCCCATACGTTGCTCTCCACTTAACCGGCTGCACCCGGCTATCTCTTATAGAAAATGCAAGATGAGCAACCACCACGGAGCCCATCATTGCAGGTACGACATCTTTTTGTTTCGGTGTAATAGAGCTGGTGGACCATCTCCTTCGGTATGAGAACCGGCATCGGCACGCGGATAACTTGCTTTTTGAGCCTGTCGATTTCACCGGCCAGATCAAGCATGCGGGAGCGGCAATCCTCTGCTTCCTCTCGCCACCAGGCCACGTCTGCTTTAAGGCGGCGCAAGCGCCGCTGTTTTAGTTTGCTCACCATGGTAGCCACCCAATACCCTGAAGTGCGCCGATGACCAGCAGCACGAACATCACTGCGTCGAATGGGTTAGGCATCGCGCCTCTCCTTCGGCGGCGCATCCAGCATTACGTGCTCCATGCGACGGCCACATGCCAGTCGAACTTTGCGTGCAGCCTTCTCGATCGCCAGTGCAGGCTTACCGAGCAGTGAGCAGATAATCAGGTTCGGCAGCACCACGGTGATTACGTAGCGGTTGAAGGTCACGGCTTCACCTCCTGCTGCTGGGCTGCATAAAGCGCCTGACAACTCCACCCGGACCAGTGGGCACCTTCAGCTCTCTCATCATCTTCAGGCCTAACGAGAGATACTTCGCTCGGGTGTTTTCTGTGTGACCACAGCCAGGCTACGGGTTCGGCATTTTCTGGCGCTGGAGGGGCGGTGCGATACAGAAGCACATCACCCATCTCTTTTCTGGATGCTGGCCATACATCGGCATCTGATCCAGCATTGAGATAATCAAGATTAGCCTCGTCGATGACGCACACAGGATCCGCTTCGAGCGATGCCAGCGCGATACGCAGCGCCGCCAGTGTATTGGCTCCATCTTCGCCAAGTCCGAACGGGATATCATCGCGGATGGCTTCCATGTCGGCAATTTTCTGCTGCAGCCATTCTTTGGTAATAGTGCTCATGGGCTTTCCCTCAACCATCTCTTCATCGGTTTCCCATAAAACGCGCGCCTGACCTTCGCAGACCTGAATGACACCGCCACGACCGCAGGAGTCGCACTTAACGGCATCGTCATCCCACAAAGCACTTTCGTTTCCCCGAGCGGTTTTGACCGTGTGTAATTTGTTGCCACAGCGGCATTTGTTGAGCCATTCAATGGTTAAAGTTTTCATGATGCCTCTCATTTACCGGCTGCTGCCAGAGCAGACTTAGACTCATCAATATTCCACTGCGCATCACCGCAGCACAGAATCCCGTTTGATGCAGCGTGACCAAACGCTTCTGTATGTTCGATAAAGGCGTGTGCGCACTGGAGATGGTGTGATAACTCAGCAATGCGCTTCTCTGCGGCCAGGCATCGTTTCATCCATTCAACACCAGATGCCGCAGCTTTATCTGCGCCTACAGATTCAGCTTCTGCCAGCTTTTCCAGCATGAGGATTTTCCTCTCTGCGGATTCAAGGGCGTCGAGCGTCACTTCCAGGATGTCGCGCATTTGCTCGGCATTCCCGTGACTGGCTTCGTCGTAACGCTCCCATAGGCGTGAAAACTTCGATTCGTATTGCGCCTGTTTGTCGATGTTGCTCATTGGGCGGCCTCCTCGCAGACGTGCATTTCAGGCTCATCAGCCTTGTAGTAACCACCACAGATTTTGCAGGGAACTACCGGAACTTCATCGTAATTTGAGGTTCCAGTAATCATGATTTTTCTCCATGACGCTGCGCGGCGATAGCTTTGTGCTCGTCGATAATTTCCACGACTTCTGCATGGACCAATCCTTCAAGAGAGATAACACCTGTGTCGCTTATACCCGCCAGGCTGATCAGTTCTACAAGACGCCGCGCTTTCTTCACGCTAATTTCCGGCGCTATCACGCTGCGGGTAACTTTCTTCTTACCCTTTGCGGCAGCTGAAGCTTTATCCTTCTGAAGAACCTCACCGGCCTTTTCGCCGAACTCTTTTACACGATCAACTGCCACATCTACGGACACGGTCCCGGATTTAACTTCTTTCTGAACGTCATGGTTAGCTGTGCTAAGAAGCAGAAGCTTTTCGACAGTAGGAACAGACTTGTTGACTAGTTTTGCGATCTCGCTGGTGGTCTGGTTGAAGGCGTTATGAAGCTCCTGAATAACAGCTGCCTGCTCCATATCGGATAGCGGGAGCTGGTTGTTACTGGTCATGATGCGCGCCAGGCGCTGAACATCGTTACCGTTGAACGGCATGATGTGAATGCGGTCCACTGGCTTGCCAGCTTCAGCGCAGCGCGCATAGCAGCGGCGACGGCGGTGACCTTCTACAACCCATACGCCACCTTCATCACGCGCGATAACTTCCAGCGGTGGAACTGATCCGCCGTTCATCAGGTAGTTGAACAGGTCATCATCAGCCTGGCGGGTGCGTTCATCGTCTTCACGCTTGTTGAAACCTTCACGAACGTGGATATCTGAAAGAGCGATAAACATCCCGGTATCGGTGCGCTTAATTACACCTGCCTTGGTCATTTGCTTGAATGAGTTAGCCATTAGAGAACAACCTCGTTATTAAGGGAAATGACGACACGAGGCAGCTCACGGAGTTCTCGCTGAGCTTCCAGCAAGTGCATATTGGTAGGCGTTTTGGTGTGGCGCTCTTCGATGCGGTCGCACTCTTTGGCCCAACTTGCAACATCCTCACGCAGGGTGGCGTTCTGCTCAGCCAGTTCCTTACGCTGCGCCATCGCTTCACAAATCGCGACGCTGGTATAGTCCAGGCGGTTAGCCAGTTCGTTAACCAACCATCCGTAAGCGGCAGGGAGAAGAGGGGCGGCCTTACGAGCTGCGTCGATAAGCTGCTCCCTAGTCATGCGTGGTTGTAACTCGGTGACGTTCTGTGTGTTCGTCATGTGTAGTTTCTCCGTGTTTTACGCGCTCTGCACAGCGCTGAATTTTGGTTGCACGAATCCCGGCACTTAAATGCTGCCAAATTCGTATTTATTCATTAGGTATTAAAAATATTCGCGATTATCAGAACGAACGCGTTCGAGAATAATTTTTGCTTCATCCAAGGTTGGTGCAAGCAAGGCTTTCTCTATCGCTCTGGCAAAACTAATAGCATCGCATTCGTAGCTGTCTGCCCGTGATTCCCAATCAGATGCCTCTTCTTCAGCAGAAGAAATACGGTCATCGTATTCATATTCCAGCTCGTGGCGAACCTCGGCGCGAAGACTTTCACGAATAATGTCTGACGCTTCTTCAAGCGGAAGAATGACCAGTAAATTTTCGGGCTGATAAGTACCATATTTAACAGCCAAATCATTTGCAGACATGCTACCTCCAGAAAAAGCGCCCGCCGCTGAGCGGGCAAATAACATTTTTCCAATCCAACCAGAACAGGCTCATCGTCTCCTGTTGGTTGAGATGGCGTTATTACCATCACCAAGCACCCTGAGGATGCTTGAGGCTGGCAGCCACAATCGACACTGCAATGTCGACACGTTACTTCTCCACAATTGAGAGCGCGTTCTCCTGAGTTGATTTAACGACTGAGGCCTCTCAAGGAACCGGCTGAACGCGCTTTCAGTTGTGAAAAGGGGCGGTCGACATTAAGGACATTCACAACTGCCGACCGCCAAGACTACACACAGCATCTGGTACAGCTACTACGGTTTACCACGGTCCTAACGTGATTTGGTGTGTGGTGACCGGGGCTGCTATCCGGCATTCATGGCTATCGCTTTACGACGCCATCAGGACATTCACCACAACGGAAAGAGCACTGCATTCTTTTCTATCTTTGCGTTGAATGGTGCGATTAGACCAATCAGCAAACATACAATGCTCAATCCTGTTATGGCCTCGTCTCTTCCGAGGTGTCACACCTGATCGCCACGCTGGTGAAACGTCTCTGGCTGTCGTACACAACTGGCTTGCACATTCCGGCTACCCGCTGGATCGGGATACTGCCTAAGGAATCCCCGGACCGCTGCGGCACATGTGCCATATGCCATACTGCAACTGCTGCCTGTCTTTTCACCACATCAGGCTCGGTGGTATTCTTGGAGTTCTCACACAACCAAGAAAATGAAAAGCATGAACAATCCTTTATCCAACCTTCAGTTGGATGTTTGGTACAAGGTGCTGATCGTCATTTGCACGATCGTATTCCTCTCTACCGCTGGTGGACTGCTACCAAAATTACCTACAAATTCAGCGCTTCTTATTTCTCTTGGCGGCGTATTTTTTTGCTGTGGTGAATGGAAAAATCATCCACGCTACACAATCCTCGAAGAGGCCATGGGCCAAAGATTTCTTGGTACTGGCTTCAAGCGCAAATTCAGTATCACAGGCACCATTCTTTGCTTGCTTGGTGCTTATCTGATCTACAAGGGAATCATGCCACTTTTGTAGGTCACAACCGCATTTAGGACACTTGCTATAAACAGGTGTAAACATCATCCCCTTAGGGAGATTTACCATCTTTCTGTTTGCACTAGTGCTCATACTGCCTACCCACAATGTTCGCTGCTGATGGATGTAATATTAGGCATCTTACATTTTCAGTCAAGTTTATTTTGTAAGTTTTCTTACTATTGTTTTTTGAGCATGAAAAAGCCCGCACGAGCGGCGGGCTTGTAGGAATCGGGCTTGGTCTAAAGGTCAATAATTATTTGCTTAACTATCCCAATAAGCTTGGTTTCCTGATTCACCTCAATGGGCTTGAATGCCGGATTTAGTGGAATCAGGTAAGAAAAAGGGGGATCTATCGCTAGTTTTTTTAAGGTCGCCTCACCGCCAGATACCGTTTGAGCCACGACAATTTTACCGTTTGCTTCATCCACGAAGCCGAACTCGGGCTCAACAATGACAATAGAACCTTCAGGAATGCTCAACTCCCTACTGGAAGTCATTGAATCCCCCTTAACCCTCAATGCAAAGGCTGAATCAGAAAGCTTGCGAGTCGTTTTTACTTGCTCATTGCTTGGGTTGCCAATTACTTCAGTCCAATTCCCAGCTTGCACCCATGATATCAGTGGTACCTCTCTGGCAGACATTAAGTTGATGTTAATGCCATTTTCGATATCGCCTGAACCAAAAACCAACCACTCCGGCGAACACTGAAGGCACTTACACACCAGTATCAAGTTCTCACCAGAAAGTTTAGTTAAATCACTTTCCCACTGGGTCACAGCAGACGCGCTTACTCCAGCCCACTCAGCGACATCGCGCTGGGTAAGTTTTTTCTGCTTTCTTCTGAATCTCAGCCTGCTGCCAACGGTATCCATAAAACCTCCTCGGAATGCACGTTAGCAATCTTACATTTTATTGACGTAAGTATGCTGTCCATATACGATGTAAGAATGCTAACTATTGAGGATTCAAACCATGCATAAAGGGACAGTCGTCGATTACTACGGCGGCATTTCTAAAACCGCAGTTGCCCTAGGGGTAACTCACAGTGCCGTTTGTCAATGGGGAGAGGTAATCCCAGAAAAACAGGCTCTTTACATCGAAAGAATTACAAAAGGTAAGTTGAAATACGACGCCTCTCTCTACAGCAAATTTAACAATTCTCAACGCAAGCAGTAACCACAGAAAAGAGGATATGACCGTGGGTAAAGAACCTGAATGGAAAGTTGAAAAGCAACCCGCCTGGCTGGTGGCCGCAATCAGGAAGACCATTGCCGCTTTGCCAGGCGGATACGCTGAAGCGGCGGAGATTCTGGACGAAACCCAGAACTCACTCTTTAACCGCCTTCGTGCTGGTGGCGACCAGATCTTTCCAATGGGCTGGGCAATGGTGCTGCAAAGCGCTGCTGGAGTAAGTTACATCGCTGACGCGTTCTCTCGTGAAACTGATAACGGAATTCACGTTCCCGGCGCCGTACCTGATGATGAAAACGAAGAGATTGGCCTGAAGCTGGCCGAGCTGGTGGGGAGGCTTGGTGAGCTGGTTAATGCTTACCGTCATTACATTGAAGATGGTGTAGTTGACCGGAGCGAGTGGCAAAGTCTTAACGATATCGCATATCAGTTCAGGGTCACTCTCATGACGTTCCTGAACCTTATTTCCCGTGTTTATTGCCTCCCAGAAATGGTTGAGGCCCGCGAGTGTGCAGCTCCGGGCCCCGTGGCGTGTCGTATCAGTGGAGAAACTAACGCATGAACAGTGTAACGGTAAACAACCGTCTCCCGCAACTCCGTGGTATTCCCGTTGTTGGAACCTCGTCGTTTCGGTATGAGCGCATGGTATCAGGCCGCTGGGTTCCATGTAACCACAGCAGGGCTATGGCGATTGTGGGTGTCTGGCGTCGGAAGGGGAGAGCGCTATGCGAGAACTTAACCGGCGTTTCAGAGATCACTATGGCGTCCCGGTGCGCGTCATCAGATGGGAGCCCGAGACCCGACGCGTTATATACCTCCGCGAAGGGTACGATCATGAGTGCTTCAGCCCTCTTGAGCAATTCCAGCGTAAATTTACAGAGTTAAAGGACGACCATGAGCCTGTTGATGCCATCCCGGCCGATAGTGATAAACCCTGACCTTGCTTACAGCATTGGCCTGAACGAGGCCATTGCGTTGCAGCAGGTGAACTACTGGCTTAAAGAAACCACCTCCGGACTGGAGCGTGACGGCGTGCGCTGGATTTACAACACCACAGAGCAGTGGCTGGAGCAGTTCCCGTTCTGGTCTGAGTCTACGCTGAAGCGCACATTCACCCGCCTGAAGCAGCTCGGCGTGCTCAAAGTTGAGCAGTTGAACAAATCTCAGCGCGACATGACGAACTACTACACGATCAACTACGAAAGCGAGCTTTTAGATGAGGTCAAAGTGACCAAATCGAAGAGTTCAAAATGCACTCTTCCATCAGGTCAAAATGAACCGATGGAAGATGTCAAATTGAAATGCTCCATCGGGTCAAAACGAACCGCTCTCATCAGGTCAAATTGCACTGATGTTCTTACAGAGAATACTACAGATATTAAAAACCCTATTTGTCCGGTTGCGCCGCAACCAGACGGTGATGTGTTGATCACCGATCAGGCTAAACAGGTTTTAACCCATCTGAACCAGGTGACCAGTTCACGTTATCAGGTTTCAACAACCTCGCTGCAAAACATTCGTGCCCGAATCGGGGAGGGCTACACCGTTGAAGAGTTATCGCTGGTGGTGGATTACTGCAACGCCAAGTGGAGCGAAGACCTGACGATGGCGGCCTACCTTCGACCACAGACGCTTTTCCAGCCGACCAAATTCCCTGGCTACCTGAAATCAGCGAACAGTTGGGCCAAAGCTGGGCGTCCTCCTCGTGTTAACGGTGAGTGGGTCCGTGAAGATGGGGTTTTCCGCTCCAGTTTCCAGAACACTGACTACAGCAAAGTCCCGGCAGGATTCAGAGGAGCTAACTCATGAGCCTCTTGAAAGACATTCAGATTTTCATCGCCGCTAACCCTGGCTTAACGAACAAAGAGATAGCGGCATCAATGCGTCAGTACGACGTTCATGCTGTTCAGCGTGGTGTATGTCACCTGGTCAAACTGAATCGCGCTACCCGCCAGCACAATGGCAAGTGCTACCAGTATTTTGCTAAAGCGCCGGGTGGGGATGTTACCGAAGGGCGTTCTGCACTGAAAATTAACCGAGCTGACGCACCAGCTGCATCAGAACAGGAAGCCGCACCGAACCCGGTAGTAACCGCGATGATGGAAAAAGCACAAGGCCTGTTTGAGAAGGGGCTCTTCCAGCGGGCAGCCACTGTTCTGATGGAAGCATTCAACCGCTCAAAAGACGAAGAGCAACGAATGAAGATCCTGATTGAGCGCCAGCGCTGCCTGAGCATGGTACCGAAAATAAAAACGCCTACTGACACATGGTGTCTGGCAGGTCAGGGGAGGAATATCTGATGAAATACTCTCTGATTTATGCAGACCCAGCCTGGGAATACGGGAACACCGTCAGCAACGGTGCAGCCACCAACCACTACGGCACGATGAAGCTGATCGACATGAAGCGTCTTCCTGTGTGGGACCTTGCTGCTGATGATGCTGTTCTGGCTATGTGGTTCACCGGGACGCACACCCGAGAGGCAATCGAACTGGCTGAAGCATGGGGCTTTAAGGTCCGCACGATGAAGGGCTTTACCTGGGTGAAGTTCAACCCATTGGCAGAGCAACACATCAACAAAGCGCTTCAGGCTGGTGGAGTAGAGGACTTTTACGACTTCCTCGAACTGCTAAACGAACAGACACGTATGAACGGCGGCAACTACACCCGAGCCAATACCGAAGACATGCTGATCGCCACCAGGGGGAATGGACTGGAACGCCAGTGCGCCAGCATCAAGCAGGTTATCTACAGCCCACTCGGCGAGCACAGCCAGAAACCAGCAGAGGCGCGTTTCCGTCTGGAGAAGCTTTACGGTGACGTTCCGCGCATCGAACTCTTCAGCCGCTGTGGTGCGCTTGGCTGGGACCACTGGGGTAATCAGGCTGAGTCAGCTGCAGTTGAATTGATTTCCGGCGTGGCTGTTCCGGTGGCAGATAACCGGGAGCATGCAGTATGAAGAAGCTATCAACCGAGCAGGAGAACGCGGTTCGTGACGTTGCCCGTCAATGCTCTGATGCCATTAAGAAAGCACTGAAGAAGAAGCCGAAGCCAAGCTGGAACGTCGTTGTACCTCCGATCCTGAAGGAGTACCACGAGAAGGTAAAACCGATGGGCGTAAGCCTGGTGATGTTCAACAGCGTAATCGGACGCCTGAACGGGCGCTATGGAGTGGAGTCATGATGAAACTGGTTCTCCCGTTCCCACCGAGCGTAAACACCTACTGGCGAGCCCCCAATAAGGGGCCGTTGGCAGGACGCCATCTCATCAGTGCTGCTGGCCGCAAATATCAGAGCGCTGCTTGCGCTGCGATTATTGAACAATTACGCCGCCTGCCTAAACCAACCACAGCGCCAGCGGCGGTTGAGATCATTCTCTATCCACCAGATGCCCGCCGCCGCGATATCGACAATTACAACAAGGCGCTTTTTGATGCACTGACACATGCAGGCATCTGGGAGGATGACAGTCAGGTTAAACGAATGCTGGTGGAGTGGGCACCGCAGGTACCTGGCGGGAAGGTTGAAATAACGATCGCCAGCTATGTCGAAAATGGTAGGCAAAATAGCAATGCATTGGTACGCGCATGAGTGTTAGATTAAAAAGTGTCAGCGAAGCGGGAGTGCAGACCCGCTCGCACTACAACAAGTGGAGAAACATATGAATCAGTTATTCGTAATTGATGGCGTTTCCGTACGCCGTGATTTTGATGGTCGTTACTGCCTGAATGATTTGCATCGTGCGGCGGGAGGTGAAAAACGTCACCAGCCTTCCAACTGGTCCTGTCTTACCCAAACGCAAGAACTCATCGCTGAAATTTCGAGCGCTCCTGGAATTACAGGAGCGGCCCCGTTGGTCACCCTTACTGGTGGTGTTAACCAGGGGACATTCGTCTGCAAGGAGTTGGTTTATTCCTATGCAATGTGGATCAGCCCGAAATTTAACCTCAAAGTCATCAGAACGTTCGATGCCGTACAGAACCCTGCATCCAATGCGCCGACATCCGACAAAATTCAGGCTGGCGTGATCCTGCTTGAATCGGCGGCGAAAATGCTGAACCTCTCAAACTCTTCAAGGCTCGGTGCTTATCAAAAACTCCAGCAGGTAGCTGGTCTTCCAGATCTGATGCCGCATTACGCGATCGATGCACCTGCCGGTGCGCAGGATGGGTCCAGCCGTCCCACACAATCACTCAGCGCTCTGCTTAAAGCAAAAAACATCCGCATCACCGCCAATCAGGTTTATCACATGATGTCCCGCTTTGGGATTGTGGAACAAAAAGAGCGAAACAGTCGGTCTGGAGTGAATGGTGTTAAAAAGTTCTGGTCACTTACTGCCAAAGGCTGCATGTATGGCAAGAACATCACCAGTCCTGCGAACCCGCGAGAAACTCAGCCTCATTTCTTTGAGTCGAAGTTTGCGGAGCTTCTTAAAATAATCGACATCGTAGCCTGAGGTAACAGTGAGAGCATTACTGACACCTGAAGTTGCACCAATGTCCGGGGTGGTTCTGTTCCGCCCTGGCAATGAACTGCTCTGGCTGTTTCGTCAGGGAAGGGTTGTTATTGAGACGCCATCAGAAGCAATCCAGCATTTGCCATCAGGTCTTATTCCAGAGGCACATCAGCCACTGACAGATGATGTCAGTATGCAGGAGCTTTTCCTGAACGAGAGGGTTATTCAGCGTGCTGGCGGTCTTAGCAGTCTTGATGCCTGGCTTGAGCGTAAATTCGAATGTCAGTGGCCCCACAATGACTGGCACTCAAAGGACTTTACGGTGATGCGTCACGCACCCGGGAGCATTCGCCTTTGTTGGGGATGCGATAACCAACTGCGTGAACAAACTACTGAAAGACTCGCAGGAATTGCCATGCAGAACCTGGTAAAATGGTTACTCGGAAGGGTGAATATTATGCTGGGATTCAGCGAAGACCACACCCTGACGCTTCCGGAATTCTGCTGGTGGATGGTACGCAACGATCTGGCTGACCTTATTCCTGAACCAGTGGCGAGCAAAGCCCTCAGGATTAAGCCTGAATCGCACAGTTCCGTAATGAGGGAAAGCGACATTGTTCCGTCGTTACCGGCGACTGAAATCCTCCAGGAGAAGGTGAAGAAGGTTGTCTCCGTTAAGGTAGACCCTGAGTCACCGGAATCTTTCATGCTTAGGCCAAAGCGCCGCCGCTGGGTTAATGAGAACTGGACACGCTGGGTAAAGTCCCAGCTTTGCGTCTGCTGTAACAAGCAGGCAGACGACCCCCACCACCTGATAGGCCACGGGCAGGGTGGAATGGGAACAAAAGCGCACGACCTGTTTGTGATACCGCTGTGCAGAGCGCATCACGATGAGTTGCACGCTGATCCTGTGGCATTTGAAGCGAAGCGCGGCGACCAGTTAACGCTGCTGTTTCGGTTTTTAGATCGTTCGCTGGCAATCGGCGTACTGGCGTAAGTGGAGACGCAAATGATCAATCCTTCAGAAGTTGGCAAATCCGGCGAGATGGTTCGCCTTCGCACTCTCGAAAGCATCTGGGTACAGGGCAAGCTCCGCATGTGGGGTCGCTGGTCATACATCGGTGGTGGCTCAGGCGGGAACATGTTCAACCAGTTGCTTGCATCCGGAAAAATCACCAAGACCGCAATCAACGATGCGCTGCGCCGTATGAAGAAATCCGGCATCTCCAAACCCGAGCTGGAAGCATACCTGCGTGAAATCCTCGACAGTAAAAACAAAACTGGCCTGGCGTTCTGCTCAGACGAGGAGGGGCTAAAGATTGACGGCGTTATTGCTGCGGTATTGATGAACGAAGAATACCGTGGGCTGTATGGCGTGATTGTTGATCGTCATCGTCTGCGTAAAAGCAAACTCCAGATGGCTAAAGAGCTTAATTCAAAACACCCCGACTGGACCCTTATTACATGCCGTCGTCGCATTGATACATGGGTTAGTCTTGCAGAATCGATCCTTTACGCACCACTTTGTGATGCGTTCGGCACAAATGGCGACAGATTTAAGTTGCAGAGTGAGCAGGAAAGTGCTTAAATTGTGTTAGGCTCGGGACAGTAAAGCGTACTGAGCAACAGAACAAAACATAAACCCGCCACTGCTGCGGGTTTTTTATTTTAATGGCTGCCTCCGGGTGGCCTTTTTTGTTTCCCCTCGTTCTGAGAGGACTCATGGCGATGATGTATTGACCGCTAGAATGGATTAGTCGTAACTTATTATTGTGGTGAATCCTTTCTAAGCGAAAGGGCGTTCCAGTCAACTGCTATCTGCAGGTATGCGCGCGACTTTACTGACTGGGGTAGAGTCACCGGGAGGCACCCGGCACCATGATAACAACAATAAAAGCACCAAATTCCTTGAGAGCCTGCCGTAAAAAGCAGGCCTTTTTTTATGTTTTTGTTAACTGCTGCTACGCTTTGAGTTGTGGGTCTAAGATAACTGACTGATGGTTCTCCTGAACCATAGTGAATCAGCCCGATACTGCATCACTCTGGTCAGTTAGCAATACTCACGACTACCTACCTTACTTACAATAGTCACTCATTAGCCCGCCTTCAAAAGCGGGCTTTTTTTATCTCCCCTCAAATTTTCTGAGAGGATTCACAGCAATAAGAGGGGGCTAAATGTCCGATCCTGTTTCTGGCACTACGGTAGCGGCTGGTGGTCTGCTGGTTTCAGTCCTGTACGGTGTCTTTACTCATACTGATTTCGGAGTGGTGTTTGGAGCGTTTGGTGGCGCGGTGTTTTACGTTGCGACAGCTGCAAACCTTACGCGTGCGCGCCTGGCTGCATACTTCCTGACCTCATTCATTGTTGGAGTGCTTGGTGCCGGGTTTGTTGGATCATGGCTAAATGCTGCATCGAGTTATGAAAAACCACTGGATGCACTTGGTGCAGTGATTCTGTCTGCGCTGTGTATAAAAATCCTAACTTTTCTTAATAACCAGGACCTGAACACCCTGTTCGGTTTTTTCTCACGGTTACGCGGAGGAGGGGGAAATGGTAATTGACCCGTCAGCTGTCTTAAATGCGTTTATCTGCTCGGTGATCGTCGTCGTTCTGATGTTCTACCAGCGCCATGGTGCCCGGCACCGTCCTTTCATCTCAATCCTGGCGTATATAATCATCCTGGTTTACGCAGTAATCCCGTGGCAATTCATCTTCGGCCTCTATCGTGACTCCAGTTGGCTGGTGGTAGTGGCAAACCTCCTGATATGCGCAGCTGTTATGAAGGTCCGGGGAAATCTGGCGCGTCTGGTTGATCTTCTGAGGCACTAATGAACCAAATACTATTTCAAAAGGCGGCTGGGCTAAGCGCCGAGTTAGCTGCGCGCTGGTTTCAGCCAGTGAGCGATGCGATGAAAGAGTTCGGCATCACCAAGCCGGTAGACCAGGCGATGTTCATTGCTCAGGCTGGGCATGAGTCGCTAGGTTTCACCCGACTACAGGAAAACTTCAACTACAGCGTAGTGGGGTTGGCAAACTTCATTCGAGCAGGACGCATCACACAAGACCAGGCTAATGAGCTTGGCCGTCGACCTGAAGAACGAGCATTACCGATTGAGCGCCAGCGTGCCATTGCAAACCTGGTCTACAGCAAACGCTACGGTAACAATGCGCCTGGTGATGGATGGAAATACCGAGGGCGTGGACTCATCGGCATCACGTTCCTTGATAACTATCGTGACTGCGGAAATGCCCTGAAGGTAGATTTGGTTCAACAGCCTGAGCTGTTAGCTGAGCCCATTTATGCAGCCAGAAGCGCAGCGTGGTTCTTTGCTACTAAGGGATGCCTGAAGTATTCCGGCGACCTGATACAGGTGACGAAGATTATTAACGGCGGCACGAACGGACTTGAAGATCGTCGCGCACGCTTCGGGCAAGCGAAAACGGTGCTGGTATGAAAAAGTGGCTGCGCATCTTACTCCCGCGATGGGAGACAGATACGGTTGTTCTTCAGGCACAAGGTAATGAGCTTCATATCGTCTGCAGCTACGAAGATATCGATCCCGGCGAGATGTTTGACGGTATGTGTGAGCTCAAGACCTTCACCTGGCTGAACTGGTCTTTCCCGTCAGGGGAACCCATGAACGTTCGATCCTTTGAACCGAAGGTGGAAGCATGAGCACAGTGCAGTTAATCATCACGGTAGCAGTAGCCATTCTTGGCGCTATCGCCGCAGCTTTTGGCATTGGTCATTCACGCGGTGCCAGTAAAGCGGAAGCCAAAGCAGACCAGCAGCGCACTGAAGACAAGGCCGCTGCCACTGAAGCAGCAGCAGAACGCCGGGTACAAGCCACCAAAGAGGCCAGCAATGTACAACAAACTGTTAACCGTATGCCTGATGACGATGTTGATCGCGAGCTGCGCGGAAACTGGACCCGCAAAGGTTGAAGTCATCGACACCAGCTGTGACTGGGTAAAGCCAGTCTACCTGACTGATCACGACATCAACGTTATGGACCGCCAGACGAAGAAAGACATCCTGGCGCATAACAAAGCGTGGCAGGCGAATTGTCAGAAACAAAAAGAAGTGAGGTCAAAGTGATCGCAACCATCGGAACAATTCTGGTCTGGTTGATAATGGGCATTGCGGGTATTGGTGCTATTTTCTGTGCCTTCATTGGCTTGCTGTTTCTCATCAACTGGCCTAAATGAACTCTCCGCCATAAACCTCGTGACAACCCGCGCTGCCCCATCGAACAGGGTAACCAATAGCCTCGCAATAGCGGGGCTTTTTATTAGCAGAAGAAGGAGAAGAAGCGTGTTAACAGTAAAAGTGATGTCGCCGGGCGGCGGCGAAGAGATTCATTGCGGCCTGAGCGTTGGCTTTAATCCCAAACAGCAGAGCATCGCGGTATCTGGAATGGACAAAAATGTTTTCCTTAAACCCGGTGAGGTCGCCTACGTGATGAACCAGAACGGGAAGACGGTATCTCGTTACGAGCATATTTACCGTCAGGAAGTGCTGCATAACGCGGTGGAATCGTAGCCATTACAAAGCTCGCCTGCTGGTGGGCATGTCGTGCTGTAGAGCGTCTAGTTGCCGACTGTTAAGCATTACATCAGGCCCTGTGTAGATGCCTGCAATACAAAGCAAGAATAGCTCGTTCATTCTTCGTTTGTATATATGTTATAACTTCGGAAACATTTAGTAAGGAGCGCAGAATGAGTAAGTTTTTATGTTTCCTCGTATTATTCCTGGTGGGATGTCAGGGGCCAAAACAACAAACATTAACACCAAAGCAGAGACAGGAGTTCCCCATAATCAATCAATGGGCTGTAAAATTTAAAGAGGCAGTTGAAAGTAGATTTCCATATGCCAGTAGATATGTCGGAGATACATGCACTATCCGTGTTCATCAGCCGAAAGGAACAAATAAAATCAACAATATGCATGTAGTAGAAGGGAACCCGGAATTGTGTAAAGCGGCAGTTAAAGCTATACAGACCGCCAGTGATGATGGTTTATTACCCCTTACGCCGGACCTTATCGGTGAGGAGTTTCCGTTGGATTTCAAACCATAGACGCGTCTCAGAACCACTATAACTTTTGTATTGCCTTCACCATCGCATTACAGCAGGCATTCACTGAGTGCCTGCGATAATGACGAATTGTGGTGTACGTGTTAATCGTCAAATAAGAAGGAAAAGGCGAGCGCACCTTTACGATGGCTATCCGGTTAAAGATCGGCACACCCGAGCTAATACGTACATCACAGTCCCATCAAGTAGTGGGCTTGATAATGGCAATACTTACGGAGACTGTTATGGCGACGCTTAAAGACCTTTCCAGTCAGTTAAGACAGCTGCAGAAGCAGATACCGTTTGCGACTGCCCAGGCGATGACTAAAGTGGTTCGCCAGATAGAGGTAGCCCAAAAAACAGCATTTGAGCGGCATCTGGATAATCCAACACCTTTTACAGTTAAATCGGTAGGGTCAGTTGGTGCCAGGAAAAACAGCCTTCGTGCAAAGGTGTTTGTTCGTGATACTGCTGCTGGCTACCTAGAACCTTTCGAGTTCGGCGGAGAGCATAAGCTCAATGGTAGTGCTTTGCTTAACCCGAAAGACATAAAGCTTAATAAATACGGCAACCTGCCGCGTAATAAGCTCTCTCAGCTCAAAGCAAAGGAAAATGTATTCGTAGGTGAGGTGGATGGCGTTAACGCTGTCTGGCAGCGTAAGAAACCGATGAAAGCTAAGAAGCGACGGGCCAAGCGCTCCGCTAATGGGACGCGAAGACCGAAACGTAAACAGCGTTCTCCAAAGCTTTTGATCCGGTTTGGTGATGCGCTACCTGTGACTCCAGTGCTGGGGTATATGGATAGGGCCCGTACCATGGCGAACGCACTGCTACCGTCTGCTTTAAATCAGGCGATAGCAGAAGCCATCAGGACGGCAAAATAAAAGCAGTAACTTATAAGTTAATTTCGCAAGCTTTTATGAAGCTGTTTACTGCAGTTGTCGATCCAGAAACATTGGCTGACATGGAATGCTGGTTTCCGCCATCCTTTGTTTGCACACCAACTAACACTTTGGATTTCGCCCCCTGAAGCTGCTTAAGCACTGTTTTTAGTTGGTCCGCGTCATCCGATTGAATCTGGAGGCTCTGAACATTACGTCTTGAAAGGGTAGCATCGAGCTTCACTGCGGTATTCCCGTCGACCTTCATTATCAGGTCCATTGGTACCTCTGATAGTGATTCGGTGCTTTTATCCATTTCAACGTATGCCGCCGATAGCTTTTCTTTAGTGCAGTCAAACACAATGGCGCCATTGTCGGATGAAACCTCGCCAAGCATCATTGCTTTCTTACCACCAGAGAAAAGGTCATCTTCAGTATTAGTTACCCACTGGGCATGAGCAATTGGTGATGCCAGCACTGCGGCTACGAAAGTTATTTTGATTATATTGTTACCCATTACATTCTCCTTGTATTGAATAGGAATAATCATAGTCGGAGCGAATGGTCGAAGCCATTAAAAAAATGGGTCCTTCCTGAGACTTTTGTAAGGTACGGGCATTGCGCGCCGCGGTGTTTTCCTAGCTACAACTTTCAGATTTGTGTCCCATGTCCCACCTCTGGCGATCATTACGGACACCTCGCCAGCTCTGGCTATTCCAGTTTATTCCAGTGGGACATTCTGGTGGGACATGGCAAAAATGTCCCAGGCGAATGTCCCACCCCAGAAAATGTCCCAGGTGATGTCCCATGACAACGATGAACCAGAGTCAGTACGCACAACATTCAGGTGTGGATCGCAAAACAATTGGCCGGTGGATTAAAGCTGGGCGCTTCATTGTGATGGACGGAGACCTGATTGACGTAGAGGCCAGCGATGCGGCATTGAAGAAAAACCGCGATGGCAAAGACCCGCGCGCCTCGAACGCGAAGAAAAAGAAAACTCCCGTCGTCAGCGATAACGATGATGACGGTGATGAAATCAATAAAACTGTCCGCCAGATAATGCTCACTGAAGGGGCAGATCTTTCGAGAGAGGAAGCGGGACGTATCCGCGAGAATTACATGGCCCTGCAGGCAAAGCTGCAGTATGAAAAAGACAGCGGCCAGCTTATTGAGCTGACAGCAGCCGAGGAGGTTTTATTCAACGCCTTTCGCCAACAGCGTGATGCCTGGCTTAACTGGCCGTCCAGGGTGGCGCCGCTAATGGCTGCTGATCTGGATGTACCGGCGGACAGGATGACAGAGGTGCTGATTGAACATGTCCACAAACACATCTCAGTCCTCGGAGAGCCAGAGTTTAACCCGGCAGAAGATTGAGCGTCTTGAATTAAGCGTCCGCAAAGGCTGGACACCCCCGCCGCGTATCAGTGTGCCGCAGTGGGCAGATGACTATCGTAAGCTGGCAAAAGAGGCTGGGAGCACTTCGGGAAACTGGGAAACATCGACGGTAGAAATTGCCCGCGGACCGATGCTTGCCGCGACGGAGTCCGGGGTTCATATCATCACTGTAATGTGCTGCACCCAGTTGATGAAGACAGCACTGCTGGAAAACCTTTTTGGCTATTTTGCCCACCTCGATCCTTGTCCGATACTGCTGCTGCAGCCGAAAGAAGAAGCCGCTGAACAGTTTTCGAAAGAGCGTATTAGCCCGCTGGTAAGGGTGACGCCGGTACTGCGTAAAATCATCGGTGATTCGAAACAGAAAAGCTCGAAAGAAACCATTCTTTACAAGGCATTCACTGGCGGATTTCTGGCGCTGGCGGGTGCTGGTAGCCCTGATAACCTTGCGCGTCGTCCGATTCGTGTCCTGCTGGCGGATGAAGTGGACAAGTACCCGATAACCCGCGAAGGCGATCCTATTGCGCTGGCCGAAGAGCGTACAGCGACATTTGGCCTGACCTGGCTGTCTGTGCGCGCCTGTTCGCCGACGGTGGAGGATGAGAGCCGCATTGCTGACAGCTACGCCGACTCCGATCAGCGCCGGGCATCTGTAGTTTGCCCGCACTGTGGCCACCGCCAGTTCCCCGACTTTTTCAAACACGTTCAGTGGCCGAAAGAGGGGGATAAACACCTGACTAAATCGGCGATGCTCTATTGCGAATGCTGTGGTAGTGGCTGGTCCGAAGGACAGCGCCTCAGAGCTCTGCACACTATCCGATGGCATCAGACGCGCCCATTTGAGTGCTGCGGGGAGCGGCATTCACCGCTGATGGATTATGACCTTGCCTGGCGGGCGGCAGACGAGGGCAGCGTTGAAAAGGTCTGGCAATGGTCAGAGTCGGAGCGGCATGCGGTCTATCGGGCAATCTGCCCCTCCTGTGGAAAGGAGGCAGTCGATAACCACCACGCGGGGTACCAGGCATCCAAGCTTTTCAGCCCCTGGCAAAAAGATAAGCCGTCGGATATTGCGAAAAAATATATCGATGCGAAGGGCGATCCGGATAAGGAACAGGCGTGGTGGAATACCCAGATGGGGCTTCCGCACCGGCCTAACCATGGGAAACAGCTCCCTGTTGATGTTCTGCTGGCGCGCCGGGAAATATTTCCGGCCGTCGTTCCGGACGGAGTGGCATTGTTAACGGCTGGAGTTGATACCCAGGACGATCGCTTCGAAATTACGATCACCGGCTGGGGGAGAGATGAAGAATCGTGGTCGGTCGCGCATGACGTTATTTATGGTGACCTTGAGACGGAAGAACCCTGGAAGCGACTGGATGCATACCTGAAACAGATCTGGCGACGTGGTGACGGGCGCGGCCTGAATATCATGGCAACGTGCATGGACTCCGGCGGCCACCATACGCAGAAGGTATACGAATTCGCCAAAGAGCGCCTTGGCCGTCGTGTCTGGGCAATTAAGGGGGAGTCTGCGCAGGGGGGCAAACGCAATCCTGTCTGGCCGACCAAACGACCATCATCGAAAAGCAAAGCCAGTTTCCGCCCTGTCATTCTGGGTGTTAACTCAGCAAAAGACGTGATACGCGGTCGCCTGCATCTTGAGCCACCCAAACCTGGTGCCGCCGCTGCGGGTTATATGCATTTCCCTGATGATCGCGATCTCGGGTACTTCAATCAGCTGCTGGCGGAGCGACTGGTTTACAAAGTCATTTCCGGGCAGAGGTACAGTATCTGGGAAGCAATACCAGGACGTGCTAACGAGGCGCTTGACTGCCTCGTTTACAGCTATGCCGCGCTGTGCGGTCTCAAACATATGGGGTTAAAACTCAACGTCCGGGCCGCCAACCTCGAAGCCGATCCGGATAAGTTCCTGCCAGCGCCAGTTGGACAGGAAGAAAAAATCAATTACGAGCTGCCGGGTGCGGTTATTGAAGAACCAACGCCGGTCAAACGTAAGCGAATATCGCAACTCCTGCCGAAATAAGGAAAATCATGTTCAACCGGAACACCAGCCTGCTTGCTGGCGCAATGACTGACGATCAGCTCAGAGATGCACTTGCGAAAGCTCAGCAGGCGTACATTGATTTAGCAACCGGGAGCCACGGTGTTTCGTTTTCCTATACGCAGGGAGACGGGACACGATCAGTGTCCTATCAGCAAAGCACCCTGGCTGATCTGCTGGCCCTGATTCAACTTCTGCAGGCGCAACTGGGGATTATCTCTCGTCCCCGGAAACCAGCGAGGTTTAGATTCTGATGAATAAAGTACAGATACTGGGCTCTGATGGGCAGCCGTTGCGACAGCAGCGTCCCTCTATGCTGGTGGGGGGGAGCCGCGTACCTTATGACGCGGCTGACTCTTTCAGCGATCAACTGGCTAACTGGCAACCCGCGCTGTGGTCGCCGGACAATGAAATTAATATCTACCGGGATCGCATCGTGTCCCGCGCACGCGATCTGGTCCGTAATGACGGCTGGGCAAACGGTGCGGTAACGCGTCTGCTGGATAATGCGGTTGGTGCCAACTTCCGGCCCATAATGAAACCCGATTACCGTGTTCTCAGAATGATCACCGGAAACAAAGCGTTTGATGCGTCCTGGGCGGAAGAGTACGGAAAAGCGCTGGACGGGCACTGGCGGACCTGGAGTAACGATCCTGGCCGGTATTGTGATGTTGAACGAAAACTCACCGTGTCGCAGATGTTACGCCTGGGATTTCGTCACAAGCTTATTGACGGGGATGCTCTGGCCATTCTCCAGTACAGAACTGACAGGCTTGGTCCCGGAAGAGGCCGTTACGCCACCACGGTACAGATTGTCGATCCTGACCGCCTCAGTAACCCTCAGCAGAATTTCGATATGCCAAATGTCCGTGGTGGCGTTGAAATTGATGCGGACGGTGCGCCGGTTGCTTACCACATCAGGGAGGCCCATATCGGTGACTGGTGGAGCGGGGCTAAAACCATGACGTGGCAGCGCATCCCGCGTGAAACTGACTGGGGCCGCCCGCATGTGGTTCACGATTTTGATCATGAGCGTGGCGCGCAGCACCGCGGTAACGGCATCCTGACTCCGGTTATTCAGCGTCTGAAAATGCTGGTGAAGTATGACCAGAGCGAGCTTGAGGCAGCAATTCTTAATGCCATATTCGCCGCATACATTGAGTCACCCTATGACCCTGCGATGGTTCAGTCTGCCCTGGGTGAGACCTATGACGAATCAGAGTTAGGCACTTATCAGGACGGGCGTGTTGAGTTCCATAACGATCGGCGTCTGACACTTCAGAATGGTGCCCGAATGCCCATTCTTTATCCTGGTGAGAAAATCACGACGGTTAACGCGGCGCGGCCCTACAGCAATTTTGAAGTCTTCGAATCTGCTGTTCTCCGTAATTTTTCTTCAGGAACAGGGTTGTCCCCACAGCAGGTCACCCAGGACTGGTCTGACGTTAACTACAGTTCTGCACGCTCCTCGTTGCTGGAGGCATGGAAAACACTGACTCGCCGCCGGGACGATTTTTCTACCGGCTTCGCTCAGCCCATTCTCACCGCCTTTGTTGAAGAAGTTCACGACAATGAGGATTTACCCCTGCCCGCAGGCGCACCTGATTTTGTTGACGCCAGAGCCGCGTATTCCCGTGCGCGCTGGATGGGGCCTGGGCGCGGCTGGGTGGATCCGGTTGCAGAGAAAAAAGGCGCCATTCTTGGTCTGGATGCCGGACTTTCCACCCTCGAGATTGAGGTGGGTGAAAACGTCGGTGAAGACTGGGAAGAAGTGCTTGATCAGCGCCAGAGAGAAATTGAGTCATGTCTTAAACGCGGATTACCGCTTCCGAGCTGGGCACAGGCTGACCAGTTTGCGAGCCAGACCATTACCGACCCGGAGGAAAAGTGAATCTACCCCATCTGGCCCAGCGATTATTTAATACCCCGCTGGCGCTGCACCCGAGTAAAGCCGAAGTCATCATGGCATCCGTAATGGACCGATTTGGTATCAGTAAAATCGAATCTTCTCTTGCCATGGAGGATGACTGGTACGGATATGACGATAACCAGGGGCGGGAATCCCGTTGTGATCCGGGTTATGACAATGTGCTGGGCGTCGCCGTAATCCCGATATGCGGAACGCTGGTACAAAAACTGGGCAGTCTGCGTCCGTACAGTGGCATGACAGGATATGACGGCATTCGTCAGGCCTTTCTTACTGCGATGGAAGATCCCGACATTTCGGGCATTTGCCTGGATATCGACTCACCCGGCGGCGAGGTCGCCGGCTGCTTCGATCTGGTTGATGTCATTTACGGCTCCCGGGGGAAAAAGCCTATCCATGCCATTCTGACGGAAAGCGCCTATTCCGCTGCGTATGCCATTGCCAGCGCAGCGGACCGGATTTCTGTTCCGCGCACCGGCGGCGTGGGTTCTGTGGGTGTTATTACCATGCACCTTGACTGGACGCAGCGGATTAAAGATGACGGTCTTAAAGTTACGATCATCACCTATGGATCCCGCAAGGCTGAAGGTTCGCCGCTGAGAGAGCTGTCAGATGAAGCGCTGGCCGCCATTCAGCAGGACATTAACACCATGGGCGAATTGTTTGTGAACACCGTCGCCAGAAACCGGGGGATTAGCGCAAAGGTTATAAAAAGTACCCAGGCCGCCTGTTTTATGGCTGCTGATGGCGTTGAAATTGGACTGGCTGATGAGGTGTGTCCTCCTGACGCTGCGTTCAAAAACTTACTTGAAAAAACAGGAGCCTGAAATGGCAAAGAAAAAACCGTTTAGTTTTGCTCATCTTATGGGTCTTGGCGCTTCCGCTTCAGAGGAAGAAGAGGATAAAAAAGCCAAAAAAGCGAAAGCCCGTCGCGCGGAAGAGGATGAGCGCGAAGATGATGCCGATGATGATGAGCGCGACGACGACGCGGAAGAAGACGAACGCGACGATGATGCTGAAGATGACTGCGATGATCCGGATGCGTCAGAAGATGATGATTCTGAAGACGACGGCGACGACGATCGCAAAGAGAGTAAGGCGGTAAAAAATGCACGCGCTGCTGAGCGTAAACGCTGCGCCCGTATTTTCGGCAGTAAGCATGCAGCTGCGAATCCTTCACTGGCCGCGTCACTGGCTTTCAATACCGGGATGAGTTCTGCGGCAGCAATTAATGTCCTGGCCTCTTCGGCTCCGGCCTCAGCCGCATCTCAGCCATCCCGTAAACGCTCTCTCGATCAGCGTATGCAGGAAAGCCACCAGGTCCGGCTTAATCCGGATAGCGGACAGAAAGAGACCGGAAAGTCTGCGCTGGTAAGTAAAATGACCGGCCTCTACAACTCCACAAGAGGAGAGAAATAATGGATCAGTTTGGTCAGAATGCGTTTGCGCCTGGCATGAAGAGCGCGCTGTTTGTTCCGGATCAGCTTGTCGCTGGCACGCTCCAGCTGGTGACTGACACCGGGATCATTACGGGCGGTGCCTTTAAGCGTGGTACTGTCCTGGGCCTGGTGGCTGCCAGCGGGAAATACACGCAATGTGTGAAAACGGCTGAAGATGGCAGTCAGTTACCCGTTGCTATTCTGGTTGATGATGTTGATGCATCGTCTTTCGATCAGAACGGCGGCCTGTATCTGATGGGGGAATTCAACCAGCACCGAATTATTTTTGATAACTCCTGGACGACCGCTGACCTGAAAAAAGCGCTCCGACCGCTGGCTATCTTCCTGAAAGACAGTGACCAGGCACCTGTAACTACCTCCTGATTTCCCCCACGGCTCTCCTGACGAATGCTTTAACCGGCAGGGGCTGGCTCGTTTAAATTTTTTGCCAGCTGCGGCTGGCACTATCAAGAGACTGAATATGGAAAATATTTTTGATACCAGCGTGCTGGTGCAGGTTGTTCCTAACCTGAAAACCAGTCAGAACTGGCTGCTCGATCGCTTCTTCCCGAATGTCGTGACTTACGAGACTGAAGAAGTGGCGATTGATGTTGATGTCGGCCTGCGTCGTATGGCGCCGTTCGTCTCCCCGCTGGTGGAAGGTAAGCTGGTCGAATCCCGTAAATACCAGACCAATACCTTCAAACCGGCATACATCAAAGATAAGCGCGCGCCGGACCTGCGCAAACCTATCCGCCGCCAGATTGGTGAGCGTATTGGCGGGGAATATACCGCTGCCGAGCGCGAAATGCTGAACCTTCAGTTTGAAATGACTGACCAGATTGACATGATCAACCGTCGTCTGGAATGGATGGCGGCGAGTGCGCTGGTGTCTGGGACCGTAACCGTCGCCGGGGAGGGCTATGAAACTCAGGTGGTGGATTTCGGGCGTGCTTCGGATCTGACCATCACTCTTAGCGGCTCGGATAAATGGCCACTGACCGTTGCAGCTGGCGCTACCAATACCCAGCCATCAGATGACATTGAAATCTGGCAGACTACTTTCCTGAAAGAGTCCGGCTCTGTCGCCACGGATCTGGTCTTTACGAATAAGTCATGGCGTGCATTCCGACTGGATACCACCATCAAGGATAACGCCATTACATTCCCGGCGCTGAGCCCGTTTGGTAACCAGATTAACGCCGGCCCACAGGTAATGAAGGGCGCAATTTATAAAGGGCGCTGGGGTAACTTTGACCTCTGGTTATATAACGACTGGTTTATTGACCCGCTGGATAACGTCGAGAAGCCTATGATCCCCGATGGCGCTGTCATTATGAGTGGTGCCGATCTGATGGGTACCCGCGCCTTTGGCGTTATCCTGGACCCGGCTTTCAACTACGGTCCGCTGGCTTATGCGCCAAAATCCTGGGTGAAAGAAGATCCAGCCCAGCGTCTTATCCTGATGCAATCCTCCCCGCTGGTTATTCCGAGCCGGGTAAATGCATCCCTCTGCGCAACGGTGGTCTGATATGGCAAAACAACCTAATACCGGGCTGGCTGATGATCTGAATGCAGAAGGATCTGCCAAAGACGGCCTGAGCGTTGACGACCTGAATGCTGGCGATAACACCCAGGAAAAACAGCCTTTGAGCAAAACAGATGATGCCGAATTGTCTGTTGATGACGATGGTGGTGACGAAAAATCCGGAGACACTGAATCGCAGGAGTATGTGGTGTTGAAAGGGAATTGCATTCGTCATGACGGGGAGATGTACCGCGAAAATATGCGCATCCCTGTAACCGGCAAAGATGCTGAGCGTCTTCTGCAGTCCGGCGTTATTGCTGATGTTGATGTGCTTCGTAAGCGAGTTCTTGCTTCTCAGCCATCAGTTTCAGTTACGACAGGGTAATGACATGGGCGTGGACTGGGATTCTCATCTTCTGAGTCCGCTGCATGATGTCTTTGGCGATGAGCACGAGTACCGTCCACGTAACGGTACTCCTTTTACAATTAACGGGATTTTTGACCGTGGTTATGCGCAGGTTGCTGAAAACCTTGATGGCGATTCAGAAATTAACACCTCCAGCCCGATGTTGGGTGTGCGCGATGCTGAATTTCGCAAGCTGGGTAAATCGCAACCTGCTGTATCTGACCGGGTATTTATAAAGACGGTCGGTGGTCACATCATCAATCAGTTATTTGTTGTGTCAAACGTCGAACCCGACAGTCATGGCGGATCTCGTCTTGTCCTCAATGTGGTAAAACCGCGATGAATTCAGCAGCGATTCGGCAAATGGTTGTCACTGCACTAACCGGGACAACCAGCGCGGGCGACCGCGTATTCTCTCCACGCGACTGGTCAACTTCACCAGATATGTATCCTGTGTTGTTGGTTCAGACGCCTTTTGAACAGAAAAAATCACAGGGGCGTAATACCCCTGCTTTTACCACCCTCACCACTGTCAGGATCACTGGGCGCGTTCAGGAGTATGACGGCGATACAGTGGATGATGGAGCCATGCGGGCAGAGCTGGCGCTTGAAAGCCTTCGCGAGCAGGTGGAGCGCGCGGTGATCAACAGCTACGAACTGACGCGGAATATTCAGAAATACGCGGAAGTTCGTTCAACCATCAATGTTGATTCAGAAGGAGAGGCCCATATGGGGCAGCTTCTTTTTGAGATCGACATAGAGCATTACCAGGGGCCGGAAGATTTTTATCCTGTCCAGTCGGTTCCCCTTGAGGGCATGGATATTGCGGTCGACATGCCAGACGGCACAGTTAAACCGGGTATCAGCCTCAATCTTCAGGAGTAATCCATGTTTGTTAAGCCGAACAACGGGCTCAGCGTTCGCTGCCCCGTCAAGGGCATCCCATTGCCTAAAGAGGGTGCTGAAGTACCTGACAATATTTTCTGGCGTCGCCGTCTGAGCGATGGGGACGTGATCCTCTCTAAAAAGGATGAGGGCGCGCCAGAGAAACAATCCTTACCTAAAAAAGCGGGAGAAAATGAATGACCGTACCTTTCGCTCGTGTTCCCGATAACGTGCGGGTAGGGCTTTTCTTCGTTGAGTTTGATAACTCAATGGCGAATAACGCAACTGCCACGCAGCGCACTCTGCTTATCGGTGGGATGCTCAGTACCGGCTCAACCCCCCCAGGTATTCCGCAGCGAGTTTCCTCTTCGGATACCGTCGGTGAGCTGACCGGAAAAGGGGGAATTCTGCAGGCCATGATGGCGGCGTATCAGAAAAATGATACCGCAGCCGAAGTCTGGATCCTGCCGCTGGAGGAAGACTCCGATTCCATGGTGGCTGCAACCGGCACCATTAAAGTGAGCAGCGCACCGACGGCAACCGGAGTGATCTCCCTTTATATTGCTGGTGAGCGCATTCAGTTGACCGTTGTAGCAACAGATACGGTGACAGCGATCGCCACCTCTCTGGCCGCGGCGATTAACGCAAAAACCACGCTACCTGTAACCGCCAGCGCGGCTACGGATACCGTAACCCTGACCGCGAAGAACCTTGGTGCTACGGGTAACGGGATCGACATTCGCCTGAACTTCCTCGGCTTACCGGGAGGCGAGTCGACACCTGCAGGCCTGGAACTGACGATTACTGCTATGTCTAACGGAGCCGGGGCTCCGGATATTACCGGCGCGCTGGCTAACCTGCAGGATCGGACATTCGATTTCATCATCAACCCTTACGACGATACAACCTCGTTGAATGTGATGAAGGAGTTCCTGTCAGACACTGGCGGTCGCTGGGCATGGGACAAGCAGCTTTATGGTCATTCCTTTGGTACCACCACCGGGACTTACGCCCAGCTCGGTACCAAAGGTGAGCTGCGCAATAACCAGCATGAGACCCTGCTGGGCGTAAATAAATCGCCGTCCCCTTCCTGGGCATGGTCTGCAGCTTACACCGGTGCAGCGGCGGTGAGTCTGCGTAATGACCCGGGCCGCCCGCTACAGTCGCTCGCTGTTCAGGGGATACTTGCGCCAGAACTGCAGGATCGCTTTGAGTTGACCGAGCGTAACAATCTGCTGTACAGCGGCATTTCGACATTTACGGTCGATGACGATGGCACGGTGCGCATTGAAAACCTGATCACCACCTACCAGAAAAACAGCTACGGCGATGCAGATGACAGTTATCTGGAAGTGGAGACGCTGTTCAGCCTGATGTTTGTGACCCGCTACCTGCGAACAGCGGTGACCAGCAAGTTTGGCCGCATGAAGCTTGCTGCGGACGGGACCCGATTTGCACCTGGCGCGGCGATCGTCACGCCAAACATCATCAAGGCCGATCAGATTGCCGAGTACCAGACTCTGGTATGGAACGGTTATGCACAGGATGCGGAGGCATTCGCAAAAAACATCATCGTCGAGCAGAACGCCAAAAATCCGAACCGCGTCGATGTGCTGTGGCCGGGAACCCTCATGAACCAGTTGCGCATTTTCGCGCTGCTCAATCAGTTCCGCACGCGGGCTGAATCAACAGGAGCTTAAACGATGGCAGGTGATACTACTAACCGCCTGGCGGGAACCGCCTATGTCACTGTTAACGGTGTGACGGTAATGGTGGAGGGCTCGTTTAAATACCAGGCTGCCACCGTAAACCGTACCACCCTGACAGGGATGGATGGTGTGCACGGATATAAGGAAAAACCTGTGGCGCCATACATTTCTGCCCGACTGCGTGACAGTGGCGGAACGAATGTGCAGGGCTTTAACCAGCAGACGAACGTCAACGTGATCGCCGAGCTGGCTAACGGGAAAACTATCATTGGCCGTGCACTCTGGACGGTCAACGTCCAGGAAGTGGAAAGCGAAGATGCAGTATTTGATGTTCGCTGGGAAGGCCGCGACGTAACGGAGAACTAAGATGGCTGAGATTGAACGCGTCAAAATTATTCCCTTAACCGTAGCGCTGGATGATGCCGCGGAGAAGACCACCTATACGCAACTGGAGCTGAAAGCGCCCACGCTAAGCCAGGCTGAGCAGTTTTATGAGAAACAGGCTGCGTCAACGTCGCTCGCGGCGATGCGCCTGCTTATTGCGCTGGTTTCCGGTACGCGTGAAAGTGTGCTTCAGCCGATGGACTTTCTCGACTTCCGTAAGTGTGAGGAGTATCTGCTCAGTTTTTTGACCTGGAAGCCCTGACAACCTGGCAGGAAATGGCCGCTGACGTCACCTTCTATTTCCGCTGGTCTGAGGACAGGGCGTGGGGAATGACCCGCGCCCGGCTGAAATGGTGGGTGGCGCAGGCATCCCGGATAAACAAGATTAGGAAACCTGACGACGATGAGTAATTCTTTTGATTTTGAGCTGGTGGCCAGCGACCAGGTTAGCGAGGCTATAGACCGCATTAACGAGGCTGTCCGTGACCTGGAGCCGAAGCTAGATAAAACTAAAGAAGGGCTCAAGTTAGGCGGTCAGGAAACAGCTGACGGACTGAATGGTTTTATTTCTCGCCTCGAGAATATGTCGAAGAGCGCGCGGGATAACGTGCAGTTTATTGGCGATATGGTTCCCCCACTGAAAATGGTGGGGGAGCTCACGGGTAAGATGGGGGCGCTGGGGTTAGCCGGTGCAGCCGGCTACGGACTGAAACAGGTCGCTTATGGTTTTCGGGAGGCATCCCGTCAGGCTTATAATCTTGATGTATCGGCAAAAAATGCGGGAATGCGCGTTGACGATTTTACCCGACTTTCCGGGGCAATGCGTATTCTTGGAGCAGACAGCGAGAGCGCTAACGCATCAATAGAAGGTATTTTCAAAGCATTCAATGAGGCAGCCAGCGGTAAGAATGAGGGGGTTATGGCCGCGATGGCGCAAATTGGTGCGCAAATCCAAAAAAATAGCGATGGTTCAGTAAATACCCTTAAAACACTGGAGTCTATCGCAAAAATTTTTCCAACCTTGCGACCTGAACAGCAGAAGTCCGCCGCTGATGCACTTGGGCTGACGCCCGAAATGCTGGCGCTAATGCGTGACGGTGAGCGCATGAAAAAGCTGCTGGCGAAATCGGATGAATTTGGTCTGACTGTGGATCCGGCACTGAATCAGCAATTGAGTGAAGTGAACGGCACGATGAATGAGCTCAGCGCATCCTGGGATGGTCTGTGGCAACGTTCAAAAAACAAGGCACTTAAGACCGTTCTCTCGGATGGTTCAGTCAAAGACGGCCTCGAAGGTGTTACCGATCTGTTCACTAATGGTGATTTTACTGGGCTGTCTCATGCTCTCGGTTTTATCAACAGCAATGATGCTGCGAAGCTACGACGAATTCAGAATGATAAGGAGCTTTATAACAGTTTGCCCCGTAGCGAACGTGGACAGGTTGACGCGGGCTTTATGACTGATGCTGTAAGAAAGCGCTACGATGCAAATTACCGCGCGACCGATTCTGCGATTCAGTTGCAAGCTGACATAGCTGCTATCAACCGCCCTCAGCCTGGTACAAATAGGGGTAATATCCCCTATAATCAGGCCAAAAATGATGCTATCGGGTTCAGGAATCACAATCCCGGCAATCTGCGGAGTGCATCAAATTCAACGGGCACCAATGGTGGCTTCGCTACCTTTGCCAATGATGATGATGGCCTTTCTGCTATGGCACGGCAGTTAATGTTATATGGCGATCGAGGCAACAATACGCTTGAAAGCGTCATACACACCTACGCACCCCGCAGCGAGAATGATACCCGGGCATATATCGATTCCGTATCTGGCAGCACTGGCTATGCTGCGCAGGAACGTGTCAATCTACATGATACGGAAACATTAAAATCGGTAATGGCCGCCATGATCAAGCATGAAAACGGTGCGCAGCCATACAGCGATGAAGAGTTGGGAAATGCAATTCAAACAGCAATTTCTGATGATCGTTGGTCTGGTAGACGAAATCCTGATGCACTCGCTCAGCAGCGGTATGACATTCTCTCAGGTTTGCAGAGTGCTAATCGTGAAACCAGCATTCTTAGCGCTCCACAAGGGAAAAGTGATGAAAATGCAGTGAGTGAGAATCTGGCTCGCTCGATTAAAGAAGCTATGTCTGATCAGTCACTAAAACTCGAAATCACTATGGTAAATGAGAAAGGCGATCGCAAAACCTATAATGTCGAAAACAACGGAAGGATTACTACTCCCATGAACTATTGATATGTTTTCAAAGTTTCAGTTGCTGTATTATCTATAAAAGTCATTTTTATAGGTGAGAAACTATGCGTATAACAAACATGTTACTAGTTCTTGGTTTCATCCCATACTTGGCAGTAGCAAGCAGAGGCGATACTATCTGTCAGACTTGGTTGAAAGAAGGGGCAGGCAACCAAATTATAACCCCTGCGATATCCGGAGATATACAAGACAAACCTGCTGACCTTGCTATTTGCTATCAAGGTAAGGATTATAGCCAGGATGTAGCTAAATCAACCCTCTTCAAAAAGTTACCAGGTAATGGACTAAGAGTTATATCGTCGTCGAATGTTGAAGGTTTTAGGGAGATGTATGTCTCTCTATATAACAGTATAACTAGTGAGTCTGTTATAACTCGTGTGGCTATTAATAATTATAATGCGTTAGTCTCATATCCTGGTGGTCTTGTAAGTCGTCAGCAGATAAAAGGAAGTGATCCGGACGGGTATTTTATTTTTATCCCGTCATATATAAAAGATGCCGTTTATTTTAACTTTATCGAACCGTCAAATGTGCGAGTTTATAAATTTCACCATATCCCTGGCTATGTTAATAGTGCCGCTGATATATCAAAAGTATCTGATTCATACGGTGAGTGGGTAAAGAAAAATGGAGACATAATTGTTTCCAAGGATGAAATCATCGAAGGAAAAGGGCGAGTGGGGTATGGAGCAATTATTACTCCGGATGGTAAAGAAAAATGTAAGTTCGATTCTGGAATAAAAGCTTGGGTTCTTACGGCGCTTGCTTCTTGTGAATAATGTGAAAAATAATGTTGATAACAAAGACCGCCTTCGAGGCGGTCTTTTGTTTTGGAGATATGATGCCGTCAATTATTCAGGATGCAATAACTTCTCTTTTGGGGGGAGATGCCAGCGATGACTGGCAGGGGCAGTTACGGCCCAGCTCATTCAGAGGCGTGCCATTTGCAATTGTTGCTGAGGAAGGGAGCCACGGTCGACGCCAGGCGGTACATGAATATCCCTACCGTGACACAGCCTGGATAGAAGATATCGGGCGGGCAACGCGGCGATTCGTTATTCGCGGCTTCTTGATCCAGAACAGTCAGGTTTACGGCGGCGGCGATGCTATCACACAGCGCCAGTCGCTGATTGAAGCCTGTGAACAAAAAGGTAGCGGTACGCTTGTCCATCCGACACTGGGCGAATTAACGGTTTCCATCCCTGAGAATGGTTTGCGTATTTCCGGGTCGATGGAGAACGGGCGAGTATTTGAATTTACCCTGATGGCAATTGAATCAGGGCTTAAAGTGTTTGCTGTCACGGGCAGTACCGTTGCCGGTGCCACGGTGAAAACCAACTATCTGAAACTGGTCAGCACTGCTGTGCTGAGTACGATTGCCAGGGTTAAAAGTGAAATCCGCGGTGTCACACAGGCTATAAACACCATCAGAGGCACGGTCACGTTCTGGACTAACATGGTTGACAGCACCATCAGTCAGGTAACGAATCTCAGCAATGTCCTGAACTCCACGTTCGGAAATACCCGGTACGGACGTTACAGTAAAGGCTCTGTGGGTGGTAGTTCCTCTGCTGTTGCTGGCAAATCGTCAGTTGCTGATGTGGATGATGAGAGAGCACTGGCTGACAAGGTTACAGCCCAGTCGGTAATGGACCGGAAAAATGTTACCGACAGGTCGAGCCAGCTTAGCAGCTCCAACACACCTGATGAGTTTGTCCAGGGCGTCGCCGACGTGGTAAATGCAATTCTTAACAGTGCCGGCAGCGTTAATGACCGAATCACAGCGCTGGAAAAACTGGCTAATTCAATCAGCACGGAGTACCAGCAGTCCGACAGCAGCAAAGCGATTTCGGCGACCATGAACACGCTGATTGTTGTGCTATGTACTGGTGCCATGACCAGTGCCGCTGCGGACTCCAGACCTGCCAGTACAGACGAGGCAGAAGAGTTAACGCAACGAGTTTCTGTGCAACTTGATACGGCGCTGGTTCTGGCTGGAGACCGCGCTGACGATGATATGTATAACGCGCTTCTCGCCGTCAGATCGGCATTCCTTTCTACGATGAGTGAGCGTGCTTCTGGTCTGAGCGAGCTTCTGCAGGTTACTACCGCTCAGCCGCTTCCGGCGCTGACGCTGGCAAACCGATTATACCAGGATGCCGCCCGTGCAGATGAACTGGTGCAGGAAGCGCGTGTACCGCATCCGGCGTTTATGCCGACAAACATGAAGGTACTGAGGCAATGAATGCTGACAGCGATCTGGATGTTGTTTCTTTGACGGTCGACGGCAAAATCATCGAGGGGTGGGATTCTGTCCGGGTAACGCGGGGTATTGAGCGTTTTCCCTCTGATTTCGATCTTGGGCTAATGGATTACTTCCCTGGCAACGAAGAGCGTCAACTCGTTGAAGAGGGAATGTCCTGTGAAGTTCGTATCGGAGATGATCTGACACTGACGGGATATGTTGATGACTGGGAACCCGCACTATCGCGCTCCCGCCATGAGGTCCGCGCCACGGGCAGGAGCAAATGTCAGGACCTGGTGGATTGCTCAGCCGAGTGGCCTAACAACGTCATCAATGCCAGTAATGCGCTTGAAATTGCTTCTCGCCTGGCATCCTACTACGGCATCACCGTAACCACGGATGTTGATGAACTTGTGAAGGTACCCCAGTTCACTCTGAACTGGGGGGAGTCTCCGCAAGAAGTCATCGATCGGGTGGCCAGATGGTCTGCTCTGCTTTACTACGATCAGCCCGATGGAAATTTGTTACTGACCCGGGTGGGAACACGTCGTGCGGCGAGTGGAATAGCTGAAGGGGTAAATGTCGAACAGGCGTACTACCGCAAATCGATGGCCGACAGGTTTTCAGATTATGTCGGTGTATCAATGAGCGTTTCTCCAATTGCAGGGTATTCGCCTGATACGGCCTATGACGCTGTGACTCTGGCAACGGCGAGAGATCCGGAGGCCGCCCGTATGCGGTACCGAAAACATATATCGATTGTGGAAAGTACCCTGATGGCTACTCAACAGGCACAAAGTGCGATCGACTGGGAAATGAACCGTCGGTACGGACGTTCAAAACAGCTCTCAGTCACCATCGATTCATGGCGGGATAAAGACGGGAAACTGTGGGAACCAAACACATTGATCCCCGTTGACCTTCCAACGTTACGGTTGCCGGAGACTGAATTGCTGCTGGCAGAAGTCACCTATATGCGCGATGACTACGGCACCCATGCACGCATGACGCTGATGCCGCCTGAAGCATTCACCGTTCAGCCATATGCCTTCTACCAGAACCTGGCGGGATTTAATACATGAAGCAACTCTTTAAACATGCAGCAACAAGGATCGCCGGCATGCTGGGGATTGGCCGGATCACGGCTATGAAAGATGGTGGGGTGGTGCAGTCAATCCAGTACCAGACTCCGCTGGAGGTGGCCAGCGCACCGCGGATGGCAGAATTTGGTTTTTCATCCGGCCTGCCGTCAGGGACTGACGTAGTTCTGGCTTTTATTGGCGGTGATCGTTCCAGCGCGGTGGTAATTGCGTCCAACCATCAGGGGTTCCGTCATACAGGCCTGAAAGCGGGCGAAACGGTCATGTATAACCAGTGGGGCCTTAATATTCTCCTGACGGAGAAGGGGATCTTCCTGGATGCAAAGGGCCAGAATGTTGAGGTCAATAACGCCACTAACGTGACCATCAATGCCAGCCAGGGGATCCTTGCAAATACCCCGATCCTGAGGTGCACGGGTGACATTGTTGATAACTGTGAAACCAATACCCGAACAATGAAAGAGCTGCGGGATGCACATAATGACCATGATCATGTGGTTAAAAATGCCCAGAGTGGCAATGACAATATCCGCAGCCAAAAAACAGAGGATCAGGTGACATGAGTGACATCGCTTCATTCTGGAATGTGGATGAGATGTTTGCTGACTGGCAGAAAGGGCTGGGCGAACTAACCACGGGGAACGATTTACAGACTGCAATACTGGACAGCCTGTTTACTGACAGGCTGGCGCGCGCTGACGATGATTATGAGGATAGCGATCGCCGTGGCTGGTGGGGGGATTCCGGGGAGGAATCCCAACTGGGATCCCGGCTGTGGCTGCTACGGCGGAAAAAACTGACCCCGGATGTCGCAAAAAAAGCGGAGGAATACTCGAGTGAAGCGCTCAACTGGTTAAAGGTTGATGGCGTTGTCAGCGAGGTTATTCCTGTTGCCAGGATTGTCCTGCCTGACCGGCTCAATCTCATTATCCGCTATCAGGCACCGGGGAAGGACTGGCAGGAATTCAGGTTTTACTGGATATGGGAGCAACGTTAATATGCCGTTTAAACGACCGACGCTGAGCGAACTCCGCGACGGAAACCGGAAATTTATGCAGGCGGAGCTTGAGGATGTTGGTGCGCTCCTGCGCTTCGCGAACCTGAAGGTACTGGCTGACATGGATGCGGGAATGGGGCATCTGCATTACGCCTACCTTGACTATATTGCCCTGCAGACAAACCCGTTTACCTCTACCGATGAGTATCTCGCCGGGTGGATGGCCCTTAAGCAGGTATTCAGAAAACCAGCAGCTGCGGCGAAGTCGCCAGCGGCCCAGGCCAGTGGCAGTGCTGACAGAATTATCCCTGCTGGATCGATCATTAACCGCGGGGACGGATACCAGTACCGGACGGATGCAGAACTTAAAATTCAGGCAGATGGATTTGGTGTCGTCGCGGTGACGGCCATCCTGCCGGATATTACCAGTGATGTAACGGGTGGAGGCGCGCGCGGTAACGCTGATGCCGGGACCATAATGACCCTGGACGCGAATATTGCTGGCGTGGATCCACAGGTAACGTTACTGTCCGCTGCGACCGGCGGCGCCGATATTGAAACGGAAGAGGACTTTCGCAGTCGTGGCCTGCTGGCATGGCAGAATCCGCCTCAGGGTGGAAGCGACGCCGATTATAAAAAATGGGCGCTTGAGGTTTCGGGCGTCACCCGCGCGTGGGTAAAGCGGCGTCTGAACGGGGCCGGGACCGTTGGCGTGTATATCATGTGTGATCGGAATGACAATGGTGGGTTTCCGGTCGGTACCGACGGAATATCCCAACTTGAGGACTGGGGGGCTGTTAAAGCCACCGGAGACCAGCTCGCTGTCGCCGACCACATCTATCCGCAGCAGACAGACACTGCCATTGTTTTCGTATGTTCCCCGATCAAGAAAGTCATCAATATTGAAATCTCCGGGATCAAAAATGCCGACAGCACCACAGTTCAGGGGATAAAAGACGCGCTGACGGCGCTGTTTTTTGATGAAGCTAACCCTGATGGTTCCGGGAAAGTTTACCTCTCTGATATTAACGGGAGTATCGGCGGTGTTAGCGGCACGACGGGCTATATTCTTAACTCTCCGACGGCCAATATCACCTTTGCTGTTGGCGAAATTCCGGTGCTTGGCGGGGTGAATTTTGTATGAGCCTCTTTTCAAAAACTGATTATGCCGGTGCGCTTGGCGCGCTGCTGCCGACGGGCAGAGCGTGGCCCCGATCGCAAAGAACGATACAGGCTGCGGTATTACGGGCACTGGGCAGCGCGTTTCAGCGTTCTGACAACGATGCGCAAAGCCTGATTACCGGCGCTTTTCCGCCTACTGCGACGGTAATGTTGTCAGAATGGGAAAGCTCTCTTGGGTTACCAGATGATTGTGCAATTGGTGAATCCGGTGGCGTCAGCGATCGCCAGCGCGCCGTGGTGGCAAAGTTAATCAGCACCGGCGGCCTGAACCGCGATTATTACATCCGGGTGGCTGCTGCTCTTGGTTATACCATCACTATCACACAGTTCCGGCCCGCTATGAGTGGCATGTCAGTATGCGGTGATGCGCTTAACGGCGACGAGTGGCCATTTACCTGGCGGGTAAATGCGCCACAAACAACAATCAAGTATTCGCTTGCTGGCGCGTCCTACTGCGGCGATCCGCTCGCATCGTGGGGCAATAAACAACTGGAGTGTTCAATCAACAAAATTGCCCCATCCCATCTGAACATCATTTTCAATTATTCATAACTGATATTTCCCCCTCTGATTTTATCGCTTAACACTAAGTGAGGATTAACTATGCTCCGAATCGGGCAAGTCGAAGCCACTGCAACGCAGGATGGCAAATATACTGATGGAAGTGTTGCTGGTGGTATTGCCGCAACGAGGCTGCGGGCTGCAGCGTTTAACGCCATGCAGGAAGAATTAGCGCATATCGTAGAGTCAGCAGGATTGGCGCTCGACATTAACGATATGACTCAGGTTTTAAAAGCCATTCAAAAACTCACACTGAGCCGTGCAAACCCATTTGCCGATATCAAATCAGATGGTGCAGCGGCGATTTCTACGGCTCTCACAAACCTTGGTTTAGGAGAAGGCTCAGCGTTACCCGTTGGTGTACCTGTTCCGTGGCCTTCAGCCACTCCGCCAACAGGCTGGATTAAATGCAACGGTGCGCCTTTTTCTGCCCAAGAGTATCCTGAACTGGCAAAGGCGGTGATGCTGCCAACTTACTGATTTAGTGTATGATGGTGTTTTTGAGGTGCTCC
>OMGL01000203.1_pt1 | contig 49112 bp, 29 predicted proteins | sample 1645831 | NCBI WGS metagenome assembly OMGL01 (sample SAMN00849301, study PRJEB25192) | human gut metagenome | reverse complement strand
CCATTTCTTGCGTTTTTCTTCATTATAACAGATTATAGCAGACGGTGTTAAGATTTTCTTAGCAGAAATTTTATCCCGGATAGTGTATACTGGTGCCATCAAACAACAGGAGACTATGATGTTCATGACAAAAAAACAGGCGCAGCTGCTTTTGCTTGCTGCCGGGGTACTGATGCTGCTGTTCGGCGTATGGCGGGGCGAGGCAGACACCGTATTTTCAAAAGCCATCCGGCTGTGTATGGAGTGTGTGGGCATTGGATAAGAAAAAATTAAATCCCCTTGCCCGGTTCCGGGGCTTTATACAGGCCGGAGCGACCCTTTTAACCAACATCCACCTGCCCAACTTTGCTAAAGGAACGCTGTATCAGGGCAATGGAAAATACGTCTGCGTCCCGGGGCTGAACTGCTATTCCTGCCCGGGCGCTGCCGGTGCCTGCCCGGTGGGGGCGTTTCAGGCGGTAGTGGGCTCTTCCAAATTCCGCTTTTCCTACTACATCACCGGCATTCTCATCCTTTTCGGGGTGCTGCTGGGACGGTTCATCTGCGGTTTCCTCTGCCCGTTCGGGTGGTTTCAGGAGCTTTTGCACAAGATTCCCTCTCCCAAGCTTTCCACCAAAAAGCTAAAGCCGCTGCGCTATTTAAAGTATGCGGTGCTGCTGGTCATGGTGGTGCTGCTGCCATTGCTGGCGGTCAACGAGCTGGGCATGGGCGACCCCTTCTTCTGCAAATATCTCTGCCCACAGGGCGTGCTGGAAGGCGCCCTTCCCCTCTCCCTGACCAATGCTGGCATCCGCGCCGCGCTGGGCAAGCTGTTCACATGGAAAGCCTGCATTCTGCTGGCAGTCATTATGGGCAGCGTGGTGTTCTACCGCCCCTTCTGCAAGTGGCTGTGCCCGCTGGGCGCGTTTTATGCGCTGCTGAACAAGGTCTCGCTGTTCCAGATGCGTGTAGACACCCACAAATGCGTCTCCTGCGGCGCCTGCGCAAGGGCCTGTAAGATGGACGTAGACATTACCAAGACCCCCAACCACGCCGAATGTATCCGCTGTGGGATGTGTATGAAAGCCTGCCCCACGGACGCCATCCAGTACAAGTTCGGGCTGGGAGACCAATCAAACACCGAAACAACAAAGGAGTAAAACCATGAAATTCAACCGTGTAACCGCACTTTTGCTCAGCCTTACGCTGGCTTTCAGCCTTGCCGCCTGCGGGCAGGGCGCGTCCTCTGCATCTTCTGCATCCTCTTCTTCTGCCGCTTCCTCTGCGGCAGCGGAAACCAAGACCGAGGAGCAGCTGCTGGCCGAGGAAAACGAGATCCTTTCCGCAAACGATGCCCTGTGGGAGAAGGTGTTCGCTTCCATGGACAAAAACATGACTGAGACCACCCTCAGCACGAACTACGGCGATTTTCTGCGCAGCTCCGTGGAAAAGGCAAAGGACCAATTCTCGGATGAGGAGTACAAGACCCTGACCGCCGATGCAGAAAAAATCCGTGCCATCGAGGAGCAGATTGCCACCCTTGCCCTCGCGGACGCGGCCGCTTCCGGCGCTGCCGCACAGGGCACTGCCTTCCCCCAGTTTGAGGGCAGCGATTTAGAGGGCAACCCGGTGGACAACAGTCTGTTTGCGGGCAACGCCTTTACGGTGGTGAACTTCTGGTTCAACGGCTGCAAGCCCTGCGTAGAGGAACTGGACGACCTGAACGCCCTGAACGAGAAGGTCAAGGCACAGGGCGGCGAGGTTGTCGGCATCAACACCGAGACGCTAGACGGCAACCAGCAGGGCATTGATGCCGCCAAAAAACTGCTGGCTGCAACGGGCGCAAGCTACCGCAACATCTACTTTGCCTCCGGCAGCGACGCCGGCAAGTTTGCGCTGAACATCATGGCCTTCCCCACCACCTACGTTTTTGACCGGGACGGCAACGTTGTGGGCCAGCCCCTGCTGGGCGGCATCGACAAGGAAGAAAACCTTGCCGCCCTGCAAAAAAATATTGACGCTGCCCTTGCCAAGGACAACGCCAAATAAGCTATTCTCCCCTGCCACGGAAATCAACTTTTAGAGTTCGTCCCAGAGCAGCCGGATGAGGGGCAATTTCCCGTAAGCTGCTGCTCGTTTGCGCCCTCATCAGTCACCTGCGGTGACAGCTTCCCCCAAACCGGGGGAAGCCTTTAGAGAAAATTTGATTTCTGTAATTCCCTGCCGCCTACGGGCGGCTTTTTTTGTTTGCACCGGGCATTGTCATGCACGCCCGGGCGCCGGACGGAATACGCTGGGGCAAAAGCATACTTTTACCAGCAAAGGAGCGTATCTCCATGAAGAACACCGGAACTCTCCGCATCCAGGCCTTTGCGGCCCGTCAGTCCAGCCCTGTCGAGGGTGTGACCGTCACCGTCAGCGGCGACGGCTTCACCGCCACCCGCCTGACCGACGCCGAAGGCAACGCCGACGACGTCACCCTTACCACCCCCGCCTGTGCTCTCTCGCTGGACGAGGACAACACCACGCAGCCCCCCTACGCGGTCTGTGACCTCGTGGCCTCCAAACCCGGCTACCGCACCGTCCGCATCCAGGGCGTGCAGGTCTTTCCCGGGCAGGTGACGCTGGCCCAGCCCGAGATGATACCCGACACCGAGGAGATGCGGGACACGCCCAACGTCCCCATCGTCATCCCACCCCACAGCCTCTTCACCGGCGACGGCGGCAGCGGCCCGAACCCGTTCCTCTCCTGTATGCCGCGGGTGCTGGACCGGGTCATCATCCCGAAAAATATCACCGTCCATCTCGGCAGGCCCGCCGCCTCGGCCCGGAACGTCACCGTCTCGTTCCGCAGCTATATCGCCAACGTGGCGTCCAGTGAGGTATATCCGACCTGGGCTGACGAAAATAGCCCAGCGGGGCAGTCGAACTGTCTGCTGACTCAGAAATTCCATTCGATCGTTATTTTTTGTTCTCCGGTAAGCGTATCTTTTGGGCTGACAATAATACGATGGACCAACAGTACAACAAGTTCGCGGGTCAGGTACGAAACCTGTGCCAGTTTACGGACACGCTGCATCTGCGTCTGGACTCCACCGGTTTCTTCCTGCTGTTGTTCCAGTTCCGTTTCCAATGTATCGATCCGGGTCTCTGCCTTTTTCACTTCTTCCAGAAAGGTCTGGTTCATTTCAGAAAACTGAACGGCATCAATTAAACCTGACACCTTATCCAGATACAACTCCTGCATGGCCTTGCGCCGCCGGGCTGCTTCGCTCTTCAACCGTTTCAGCTCGTCACGCCTGGACTGCTCTCGCTGCCGGATGGGGTCATCCTGTTCTGGAAGGGTAACTTTTTCAGGGTCAAAATAGTCTGCCGCATACGCCCGGATACGTTCCAGTACAGCATTCTCCAACGCGTCCATATCGGTACAGGTCCTGTTGCCGCACACTTCCGGTGCGCGCTGGTGCATCCGGCAACGAACATAGCGTCTTTGTGTTCCATCCGCTCTCGGCTGACAGCCAGTTTGCTCCATGCAGCTGCCACAGCATCCACAAACCACTTTTTTTGCCAACGGATGGATCGTTCCCTTCTCGCCGCTCCGGGTGCGCTCCTGCATCATCCTCTGGACCGTTTCAAACATTTCTCGCTCAATAATCGCTTCATGCGTATTTTCTACAACGATCCACTGCGATTTTGGCATCCAAATCGTCTTTTCAGACTTGTAACTTATCTTTTTATGCTTTCCCTGCACCATATTTCCGATATAAAGCTGATCATGTAATATTTGATATACGGTGGGACTGCTCCAAAGAGCCGCATTTGTATTCTTTAATGCACTGCGGTAATGGATGCCATGCAGCTGCTTATAGGCTGTTGGGCTTGGAATTTTTTCGTCATTCAGGATGCGTGCGATCTTGTGTGCGCCGATCCCGTTAAGAGCCATGGAAAAGATCCGCCTTACCACTTCGGCTGCTTCCGGGTCGATGATGAGTTTTCCTTTTGCATTTGGGTCTTTGCAGTATCCATACCGTGCAAAAGAGCCGATGAACAGCCCCTCTTTCCGCTTGTGGTCAAGCACCGAGCGGACATTGGTGGACAGATCTTCCAGATACCACTCGTTGATCAGGCCGTTGATCTGGCGGGATTTTTTGTTCGCGGTATCGTTGGTATCCACATGGTCTACCACCGCAATGAAGCGGATGCCCCACTCCATGAACTTTCCGTGCAGATATTTTTCCACGAGTTCCATGTCACGGGTGAAACGGGATTGCGTTTTGGCCAGTACCACATCAAACTGATGTTCGCTTGCGGCTTGTAGCATCGAATTGAATGCCGGGCGGTTCCGGTCGATGCCGGAATAGTCCTCATCCGAATAGATCTGGTAAATATCAAATCCTTTCTCCAGGGCGTACTGGAGCAGCATCGACTTTTGATTCTGAATGCTCTCCGATTCACCAATTTTATCTTCATCTTCTTTGCTCAGGCGGCAATAAATGGCTGCTTTCATGATTTGCCCCCCTCTTTTTGTACACGAGCATCCATGCGCAGCATAACGCATCCCTCCTTCAAATTCAGGGATGCCACATCAGGCGCAGGATCTTGAAGGAACGGCATTGAGCAATCCATCGATGATATATCGCTCAAATTCCTTTTGAAACCGTTCTTTTCGCTGTTCGTTGTTGTCCGAACGAAATTTTTCGTGCAGAATAAAAGGAGTTTTTTTCATCGAATCCCCCTTTTCGGTCCATCTGGTCGTGATATGTGTCACTTCAGTCTATTTCCAGTCAGCGAAATTCAGAACTTTCCATATTTTTCATGCAAAATATTGCAAGACGTTCAAAATCAACTTGAAACGCCTTTGCCGCAATGGTACAATTATATTGTCATTTTATGGAAACTCGGCGCAAAGCCCCGTACGGACAGGCCGCAAGCGTCGGAGTTCCTGTGGGATGTGTAAGAATAGCTAAGGCAGCACTGCGCTACTGCACTTGCGTAGTATTGCTTTCCGAAAATGTGAGAAAGTATATTTATATGATGAAAAAGATCTCCCGCCGCTCGTTTTTACAGGTCTGCGGCATTACTGCGGCAACGGCAGCATTGACCGCCTGCGGCGGCACTAAGACCGAAACGGCTAAAAAAGGCGATGCTCACGAAGCCATCACCTTTATGGCACCTTATAAGGAGATAGAAGCCTTTATTGAGCAGGTACACAGCGTTTACCCGGAAGTGAACATCGAGGTCGTGCCCTACAGCGGCGATAACACCACCACCTGTTTGCAGAATATGTTTGCGGCGGGCGACCTGCCGGACGTCTGCACCTTGACCTACTACGACCCCCGGATCGATCTGGTCTCCGACAAACTGCTGGACCTTTCCGGCTACGATTTTACGGATAACTATGTGGAGTCCCGTCTGCAGGACGTGTTCGACAACGGTGCCATCTACCTGCTGCCCTCGACCTACAACTGCTACGGCATCACCTACAACAAGACCCTGCTGAAGAAATACGGCTGGGAGCTGCCCAATTCTTTCGCTGAGCTGGAAGAACTGGCTGCAAAGGCAAAGGAAGCCGGGGTCGATCTCTGTCTGCCGCAGATCCAGTATCCGGGCTACGGTTTCCAGTACCTGTGCAACATTGCAGACGCCGATTTCCTCGGCACACTGGACGGCAGGCTGTGGCAGCGGGATTATCTGTCCGGTAAGGCGAATGTCAGCAATACCCCCGGCATGATGCAGGCCATGGCCTATGTCCAGAAGTGGAAGGACATCGGGATGCTGAACGACTCCGGCGATGCTCTTGATGACAATGTGACCCGGCAGAGGATGGCCGAGGGGAACACCCTGTTTTTGATCGGAAACACCAACGGCATTGTGGAGGCAGACGGCAACGCCGATAAATTCGGCCTGATGCCGTTTCTCTCGGAGGACGGCACCCAGAATGTTTTTGTGCTGAATGTGAACCGCTTCTACGGCCTGAATAAAAAGCTGGAGCAGGACCCCCAAAAGCTGGAAGATGCCCTCAAGGTGATGCGTGTGCTTTCCACCGTTGCAGGCACCAGCGCTCTGCAGCCCGCAACGGTGCTGAAAAGCAGCCTCCTGCCCTTCAAGGACGCAAAAGCGGACGGCACCTACTATGCCGACATCGCCGATGCCCTGAACGCAGGCAACACCGCGCCCTTTATCTATTCCGGCTGGGGAAACACCATCGTGACCACCGGTCTTAAAATGCTGGACTTTATCAAGGGCGATGCTACCATGGAAGATGTGATCCGTCAGATGGACGAGGATCAGGATAGCGTAGTGAACAACACCCCGGATACCATCACTACCGTCACCGAAGAACTTTCGCAGGAGGATTGCGCCATGCTGGTGGGTCGCTGCTTTGCACAGGCTACCGGCAGCGACCTTGCGCTGGTCTCGCTGAGCACATGGATCCCCGGCAACCCCACCGATCAGAACCATCACGGCGTAGCGGCCAAACTGTACGCCAAGGATATTACGGATTACGACCTTTCGGTCATTCTGCCCACCGGCTGGAACCGCACCATCCAGACCGTTTCCCTGACCGGGCAGCAGATCAGCGACCTGCTTGCTTCTGGTTACGATGCCTACGGCAACGGCAAGGGCTACCCCTATGTGCTGGTAAGCCCGGTGCAGCCGGAGACGGGCAAAACCTATCAGGTTGCAATCTGCGGTGTGAGCGACCAGTTGGCTGCGGAGACCACGGTCACAGACAGCGGTGTGGTGGGCATGGATGCCGCAAAAGCCTTCTTTGGCGCATACACCACCATCAGCCGGGCAGATACCGCATGGAGCTAGGGTGCACCTGAAACAAAACAGACAGGAGATACTGGATGTGAACAACAAAATCTATAAAAAGCTGTTTGGTGGCTTCGGCTTTGTCATCATCGTGTCGCTCCTGACCCTTTTTGTCATGAGCCAGACCTACATCCAGAACCTTGTCTACCATGAGCGGCTGAGCCAGATGGAAGAGGTCACCCACCAGATGTTCCGCAATCTGGAGGATGTCATCGACACCCACTGGGACGAGGTGGATGTGCAGTGCAATTATTTGTACTACACCCCGCTAAAGACCGATACCGATCTCTACCGCTATCTGAAAAAGCTGCCCGAGCTTTCCAATTACCATGAAAAACAGGTCGAATTGATTGCCGTGGATACTGCCGGATATTATTATACCGAGTATGGCCGCATGGGGCTGCTGCGGGGAATGAACTATCTGGAAAGCGCACCGGAGCGGGTCAGCTATATTTCCAACTCGCTGACCAAGGACGACTCCTGGATGGTGTTTCTGGAACAGCTCTCCACCCCCATCACACTGCAAAGCGGAGAAAAAGAGATCACCCTGCGCTACTTTGGCATCTCCCAGAGCATGACCCAGCTGAACGATTATTTCCGCTGTGACGCCTACGAAAACAGCAACAGTGTCTATGTGCTGGACAACAACGGCTTTAAGCTGTTCAACGCCAATGACACCGAGCTGCTGAAGGGACACAACGTATACACCGTCCTCTCCCGGATGTCCTATCTGCACGGTTCTTCCTTTGCGGGGGCAAAGGAGCGGCTTGCCCGCACAGGCTCCTGCTATTCCAACGCCGTGCTGGATGGGACTGAGTATTTCTACGCCCTGAAGCAGATGGAAAACGCCCAGTGGACACTGGCGTTCCTTGTTCCGGCAGAATATGTGGCCGTGAATACGCAGAAGCTGGTCAACATCGTCATGGTCATCATCATCGTCATTGCGATGATGTTCTCGGTCATAACAGTTTTTGTCGGCTGGTTTCTCCTGCGGCAAAAGCAGCAGCAGGAGCTGCGGACTGAAAAAGAAGCGAACCTCCGTCTGGAACAATACAACATCCATCTGACGCAGGTAAATGATGAGCTGCGGCAGGCGCAGGTCGTTGCAGCAGAGGCTTTGCAATCCGCAGAGCGCGCCAGCAAGGCCAAGACGGACTTCCTCTCCAACATGAGCCACGACATCCGTACCCCCATGAACGCCATCATCGGCATTACCACCCTGATGAAAAACGAGCTGCACCAGCCGGAAAAGCTGGCCGAACATCTGGGCAAGCTGGAAACTTCCGGTCAGCTGCTGCTGGGCATCATCAACAATATTCTGGATATGAGCCGCATCGAGAGCGGCAAGACCACCCTGAATGTGGAAAAAATGAACCTGTCCCAGCAGGTCAGCCAGCTGGACAGCATCATCCGTCAGCAGGCAGGCCAGCGCCGCCAGACCTTTACGGTAAACACCCATCTGCAGCACGAAAACGTACTGGCAGACCCCAACCGCCTGAATCAGGTGCTGATGAACATCCTCTCCAACGCGGTCAAATATACGCCCAAGGGCGGGCATATCCGGTTGGAGGTGGAAGAGCTGCCCCGGAACGAGCACTTCGCCCGGTACCGCTTTGTGGTGCAGGATGACGGCATCGGCATGAGCGAGGAGTTTCAAAAGACCCTTTTTGAACCCTTTACCCGCGAAGAAAAATCCGGCACCAATAAGGTACAGGGCACCGGCCTTGGCATGGCCATCACCAAGAGCATCGTAGACCTGATGGGCGGCACCATCCACGTGGAGAGCACCACCGGCAAGGGCACCCGCTTTGAGGTCGTGCTGGAATTTCCCATTGATGCCGAAGCCGATACGGTGCAAGAGGCACAGGTGCTCCCGGAGGAAGAAGAGACCGCTTCTCCTCTGTCCGGCATGAAGTTCCTCTGCGCCGAGGATAATGCCATCAACGCCGAGATCCTGGAGCTGCTGCTGGAATCCAAGGGCGCACACTGCAAAATTTACCCCAACGGTCAGGAGATCGTGGATGCCTTTGCCAGCGTCAAGCCCGGCGAGTATGACATGATCCTGATGGATGTGCAGATGCCGGTAATGGACGGCCTGGAGGCCACCCGCCGCATTCGCAATGGCGAAAATCCACTGGGCAGGATCATCCCCATCCTTGCCATGACCGCCAACGCCTTCCTTGAGGATATGCAAAAGAGCAAGGAAGCCGGGATGGATGTACATCTCTCCAAACCCGTGGACATTGCAGCGCTGGAACAGACCGTAAAACGCTTCCGCGTTACCCCCCCCCCATTAAAAAATAGCGGAAACGCGCGTTTCCGCAGATGAAACACACAAATGATGTAAATAATATAGAAGAAGGTCAGAACGTGAATACACTTTCCGAGATTGAGGAATATTACAAAGCGCGTGAGCAGCAGCTGTTGAAAAAACTTCATCGACAGGAAGCTGCTCTTGCCGCAGCGGAGCAAACGCTGAAGCGATTGACCGAAAATCAGAAAGCACCGATGGACGAAACCACCGAGCAGCGTACTGCACAGGAGCAGGCATTCAAAGAAAAACTCTATCGGGATCCGCTGACAGGAATTTACAACCGCCGCTATTACGAAGAAGTTGTCCGTAAATCCATCGGCCCGGCAGGGATCGCGCTGATGGATGTGGACGATTTCAAGATCTGCAACGATACCTATGGGCATTACGCCGGAGATATGGCACTGAAAACGGTGGCAAACACCATCCAGTCCTGCATCCGGGCGTCGGACCTGCTCATCCGCTATGGCGGAGACGAATTTCTGCTGGTGTTATCCGGCATTCCGGGAGACTTTTTGCAGACCAAACTGGAACAGATCCGCACCGCCGCGCAGATGGCATCTGTACCCGGCTATTCGCATTTCCGTATCTCGCTGAGCATTGGCGGAACGATACAGTCCCTCGCCGACCCTATGGAAAACATCGTTCGCCGGGCGGATTGGCTGATGTATCAGGCAAAGTGCCGCAAGAATGCCGTCATGGTGGAGGTTCCGGGGCATAACCTGGCGGCTTTGGAAAAACTTTTGCAGAACAAGTCACAGATCTTACTTGTGGATGACTCCGCAATGAACCGCATGATGCTGACAGAGATCCTGGGAGATAGTTACCACATTCTGGAAGCAGAAAACGGACGGGAATGCATGGAAAAATTGCAGGCAGAAGCCGGAAACATTGCACTGGTGCTGCTGGACATCAATATGCCCGTTATGGACGGCTTTGAAGTGCTGAAAGCCATGAATGCCAACCACACCATCGAGGATATCCCGGTCATTATGATCTCCAGCGAGGACTCCGATGCGACGATCCGGCGTTCCTATGAGCTGGGCGCAAGTGATTATGTCAATCGCCCCTTCGACGCTCGTATCGTGTACCGCCGTGTGACCAACACCATCAAGCTGTACGCCAAGCAGCGGCGGCTGGTACAGATGGTGTCAGAGCAGATCCGCGCCCGTGAAAATAATACGGATATGCTGGTGGGTGTACTGAGTCATATCGTAGAATTCCGCAACGGCGAAAGCGGCGCCCATGTGCGGCACATCCGTATCATCACCGAGCTGCTGCTCCACCGTCTGTTGGAGATCAGCAGCAAATACTCTATCACTGCGGAACAGCAGGATATGATCCCGCTGGCTTCTGCCCTGCACGACATCGGAAAAATCGGCGTTGACGAAAAGATCCTTAATAAGCCCGGCAGGCTGACCCCGGAGGAATTCGAGGTCATGAAGACCCACAGTATGCTGGGAGCCAAGATGCTGCATGATCTGGATAATTTTGCAGAGCAGCCGCTGCTGCAAACGGCCTACGAGATCGCCCGCTGGCACCACGAACGCTGGGATGGGCGCGGCTACCCGGATGGGCTGAAGGGCGATGAGATCCCCATCAGCGCACAACTGGTCTCGCTGGCTGATGTGTACGATGCACTGACCAGCGAACGCTGCTACAAAAAAGCCTTCTCCCACGAAAAAGCCGTGCAGATGATCCTGAACAGCGAGTGCGGAGCGTTCAACCCGCTGCTGCTGCAGTGCCTGACGGATATTCAGGCTGACCTGAAAGAAGAATTACAGCAGCACAACTGAGCAATGGATGCAATAAAACAGGAGAACAAAACGCCCAAATGAAACACAGAATCTCACGCCGTGCATTTCTGCGCGGCTGCACGCTGCTGGCGGCATCTGCTGCCGTCGGCAGTCTGACTTCCTGCGGCGGAACGAACGCGAAGGACAGCGGTCTTCCGCAGATCATTGTGGGAAGCGATACCTATCCACCCTATATTTATCTGAACAATGACGGCGTTCCCGCCGGGATCGACGTGGAGATCGCCACCGAAGCGTTCCGCCGCATGGGGTATGCTGCCCGGTTTGAAACGATCGACTGGGAGCAGAAAACAAATCTTGTGGAAAGCGGCGCCATCGACTGCATCTGGGGCTGCTTTTCCATGCAGGGACGCGAAGAAATGTACCGCTGGGCGGGGCCTTACATGGTGAGCCGTCAGGTGGCTGCGGTGGATGCCGACAGCAGCATCCGATCCCTCAGCGACCTTGCCGACAAGACCGTCGCCGTGCAGAGCACCGGCAAGCCGGAGGAGATCTTTCTCAGCGGCTCCGACCCGCGCATCCCGCAGACGGTGGAGGTGCTCAGCATCGAAAACCGCAGCGTGCAGTACGCGCTGCTGTCCTGCGGCTATGTGGATGCCATCGCCGCCCACGAGACAGGCATTCTGCAATACATGAAGGACAATTCCGTGGAGTTCCGCATTTTGGAGGAACCGCTGCTGGTCACCGGGCTGGGCGCCGCCTTTGCCAAGAACGACACCCGCGGTCTGGACAGCCAGTTGACCGACACCCTTGCGCAGATGCGCGCGGACGGCACGCTGGAGCAGATCGTTGGCAGGTATCTTGAACATGCTTCGCAGTATCTGGAGGTGGACACCATTGGCACGTAAAAACAGAACCACCCCGGATACATGGAGATGGGGGCTCTATCTGGTCATCGGTGTGCTTTTTATGGTCGGCGTCGTTTTTTTCTCGAGTTGGCAGGCACTGCACGCAACGGAGGCTCGTTTCTGTCAGATCCTTGATTTTGTCAAATCCCAGTCCACCAGCTTTGAAAAGCACAACGATACGGTTGTGGCCAAAACGCTCCGCCGCGCGGCGGTATCGGTGCATCAGCTGGCACAGGACCCTGCGCTCGACCTTTCCGACCCGCAGTGCCTGAACAGGCAGGCAAAGCTGCTCTGGCTCACAGGTATTTCAGTTCTGTCTCCGGACGGTACGCTCCTGTGCGAATCCACAACGAACGGCATCGGCTATGCCCGGTTTGGAGAGCAGCTCAAGAATGATATGGTTCTGGACGTTTTCTCTTACCCGCAAAAGACCTACCTGAAGCGGGTCCTGCTGGAGGATGGGTCTGCCGTGGATGTTGCGGCACACCGGGCAGAAGGCAAAGAGGTCATCCTGCTTGCCTACCGCTATACCCCGGCAGAATTTATAGAGGGAACGGCCTTGTCCATCCAGAGCGTACTGGACGGCTACTCGGTTGAGACCAGCGGCACATTGTTCATCGTGCAGAACAATCAGGTCATCGCCTCTAACCGCCCGGAGCTCATCGGGCAGGATGCTGCGGACAGTCCGCTGGTGCGGGAGATCCGCAAAGCCGGGGCTGCCAAAACGCTGACCCATACCCACGATTGGAACGGCTCCGGCTGCTATTTTGGAATGTACTGCCACGGAAGGTCTTTCGATCTCTACGCGTATACGGATGAAAAATCCGTCTTCCGTGAATCGTTTCCGCTGATTTTGATGGCGCTGGCCGGTTACATCCTGCTTGTAATGGTCCTTTGGGTGCTGCGCAGACGCTCCGTGCAGGAGATGGAGCAGCAGAAGAAAGAGCAGGAGAAGAAGTATCAGGCTCAGCTGGAGGAACAGAACCGCAAACTGGAGATCGCACTCCAGCACGAGGGTGCGGCAAACCGTGCCAAGCGGGAGTTCCTGTTCAATATGAGCCACGATATTCGCACCCCCATGAACGCCATCATCGGCTTCACCTCGCTGGCTGCGACCCATATTGATAATAAGGAACAGGTGCTGGACTACCTGAAAAAGATCTCTACCTCCAGCCAGCATCTGCTTTCCCTCATCAATGATGTGCTGGATATGAGCCGCATCGAGAGCGGAAAAGTAAAAATTGAAGAAAAAGCGGTGCATCTGCCGGACCTCGTCCACGATGTGCGCTCCATCATCCAACCCGATGTTTCGGCAAAGCGGCTGTCGCTTTTCATCGATACCATGGACGTGGAGAACGAGGACATCATCACCGACCCGATGCGGCTGAACCAGATCTTGCTGAACATTTTGTCCAACGCCATCAAGTTCACTCCCACAGGCGGTACGATCAGCATCCGCATTGCCCAGAAGAACGGTGCGCCCAAGGGCCGTGGCTGCTATGAGTTCCGCATCAAGGACAATGGCATTGGTATGAGCGAAGAGTTCCAGAAGCACATCTTTGAGGCGTTCAGCCGGGAGGAAAGCTCCACCGTCAGCGGCATTCAGGGTACCGGCCTGGGCATGTCCATCACCAAGAACATTGTGGATATGATGGGCGGCACCATTGCGATTGAAAGTGAACCGGGCAAGGGCAGCGAATTCATCGTAGATCTCTGCTTCGCACTCAGCGGACAAAGGGTGGAGCCCAAGCAGCTCCCGCAGTTGGAAGGGCTGCGCGCATTGGTTGCAGACGACGATACCGACACCTGCCTGAGCGTCAGCACCATGCTGTCCAAGATCGGGATGCGGCCGGAGTGGACGATCTCCGGCCGGGAAGCGGTGATCCGCACCCGATACGCCATGGAGCAGGGCGACGAATTCAGCGTCTACATCATCGACTGGCTCATCCCCGATATGAACGGCATCGAGGTCGTGCGGCAGATCCGCAAGGTGATCGGGAAAAGCTGCCCTATCATCATTCTGACGGCCTACGATTGGACGGATATTGAAGAGGAAGCCCGCGCTGCCGGAGTGACCGCTTTCTGCGAAAAGCCGCTGTTCCTTTCCGAACTGCGCAGAGTGCTGGCAGAACCGTACGGTGCAGAGCCTGCCTGTAAGCCAGCGCAGCCAGCTGCCGCCGAGCTCAAGGGAAAGAAACTTTTGCTGGTGGAGGACAATCCCTTGAACCGCGAGCTCGCGCTGGAGATCCTGAAGGAAGCGGGCTTTGCGGTAGACACTGCTGAGGATGGCGAGATCGCTGTCCAGAAGATGAAGCAGGCGGCCCCCGGGCAGTACGATTTGATCTTAATGGACATCCAGATGCCCAAGATGGACGGTTACGAGGCAACGCGGCAGATCCGCGCCCTGCCGGATGCTGCAAAGGCAGGAATTCCCATCTTTGCAATGACGGCAAATGCCTTTGAAGAAGACCGTCAGAATGCATTGAAGGCCGGTATGGACGGCCACATTGCAAAGCCGCTGGATATTCCGCATCTGCTGCAGGTCCTTGCAGATGTACTGAAATCATAACGGCTGCCAGCCGACAAAAGCAAAAGCACCCGCAGCAGGTTTCGCAGAGGCTCTTGACCTCTGGAAGCGAATGCTGCGGGTGCTTTATTTATTTTTTGTCTGACAGGCGTTTGGCTTACAGGATCTTGTGCAGCTCCTGCACAAGGTCGCCGATCACGATGGGCTTGGACAAAAAGCCGTTCATGCCGCTTTCCAATGCGTTGCGGCGATCCTCGTCGAAGGCGTTGGCGGTCATGGCAAGGATCGGGAGCTTTGCCCGGGCAGGGTCATCCAGTGCGCGGATCTTCCGGGTGGCGGTGTAGCCATCCATCACCGGCATCTGCACATCCATCAGCACCAGATCATAGCTGCCCGGCGCTGCGGTGCTCACCTTTTCCACCGCCACTTCACCGTTTTCCGCCGTATCGACCCGGAAGCCGTACTCGCGCAGGATCTCCTGCGCGATCTCGCGGTTCAGCTCGTTGTCCTCTACCAGCAGGATATGTTTGTCTTTGAAGTCGGCGTTCTTTTCCGGCAGAAGCTCCTGCGGCGCATCTGTCAGTTTCTGGCCGAGAGCGCTCATCAGAGTCTCGCGCAGGTCAGACAAGAACATGGGCTTGGAGCAGAAGGCGGTCACACCGGCGGCCTTTGCCTCTACCTCAATGTCAGACCAGTCATAGGCCGTCAGGATGATGATGGGGGTATCGTCGTTCAGGCTGCGTATCTGGCGGGTGACCTCGATGCCGTTCATATCCGGCAGCCGCCAGTCGATGATATAGGCGTGGTAGGCATCGCTCATCTCGATGGACTGCCGCGCGCGCAGCACCGCTTCCTTGCCGGAAAGGGTCCACTCCGCGCGCATTCCCACCTTGACCAGCATCTTTGTCACGCTGTCGCAGGTGTTGAAATCGTCGTCCACCACCAGAGCCTTCAGGCCTTCCAGCTCGGTGATCTTTTCCACCGGGCGGTGCTCTGCCTGCACCCGCAGCGGCACACGAATGATAAACTCGCTGCCCTTGCCCTGCTCTGTCTGCACCTCGATGGTGCCGCCCATCATATCCACGATGTTTTTGGTAATAGCCATGCCAAGGCCGGTGCCTTGGATACGGCTGACCGTGGAGGTGCGCTCCCGCTCAAACGGCTCAAAGATTTTTTTGGCAAATTCCGGGCTCATGCCGATGCCGTTGTCCTTGATGCGGAACTCGTACTGCCCGCAGCCGCGCACCTGCCCGGCAAGCTGGCGCACCCGCACCGAGACCGTGCCGCCCGCCGGGGTGAACTTGATGGCGTTGGACAGCAGGTTCAGCAGGATCTGGTTCAGCCGGGTCTTATCGCAGTAGACATCCTCGTCGGTCACATCCATCGCGTCCATATAAAGTTCCAGCTGTTTTGCGTAGATCTGCCCACTGACAATGGTTTTCAAATCGTGCAGCACATCCGAAAGGTTGACTTCCACCTCTTCCAGATGGATCTTTCCACTTTCGATGCGGCTCATATCCAGCACATCGTTGATGAGCGAGAGCAGATGGTTGCTGGAAGCAAGGGTCTTGGCCAGATAATCCTTCACCCGCTCCTTGTCGTCGATATTGCTGATCGCCAGTGTGGTAAAGCCGATGATGGCGTTCATGGGGGTGCGGATGTCGTGGGACATATTGGAAAGGAAGGTGCTCTTGGCGCGGTTGGCAGTCTCGGCGGCGGCAACGGCATCCGAAAGCGCCTGATTTACCTGTTTGTCGGCGGTGCGGTCGGACATGACAAGGATGTATTTGGTCCTGCCCTCCACCTCGCTGCCTATGGCGATGTTATGGAACCAGCGGCGCTCTTTGGTTTCCAGATGCTCAAACTCGAAATCCCATTCCCGCTGCTGTCCGCTGAGAAGCCCATCCAGAAAGTTTTCGCCGTGCTCCGGGGCGCCCAGCTTGTCCAGAGCAAAGGCATTTTGCCGGACTTCTTTCCACGGGATGCCCAGCAGACGCTCAATGTTCGGGCTGACATAATCCACCTTGGAGGTCTCTGCGTCCAACATCAGGAAAACGTCGTCCACGTTCAGCGAGAGCTTCTGGAACAATTCATCCCGGTACAGGAGCTTGGTGTTCTTCTGGCGTAGTGCGGCATGGCTTCTGCGCACAATGAGCAGAATGGCCAGCACCGCAAGACCTGCGGCGATGCCCGCTACGATCTGCACCGTATGGAACCACAGCTTATCCAGATTGGCATTGACGATCTTAGTCGGCACAAGCCCCACCATCGTCCAGCTCTGGACAGCAGTACCCTCGTAAACCAGATAATAGCTGATGTCGCCCAGTTTGACCTTCATGTTTCCGCTGCTGCCCTGTGCAAAGGCATTGGACAGATCCAGGATCTGTGCCTCGGAAAGATCGGAATGGTCGCGCAGCATCGCAATGAAGTTGTAGATCGTTTCCTTGCGGTTTACAGAATTGTCGATGACCACCCGCCCATCCGGGTAGATGACATAGTTACTGGCATTGCCCTGAAAGGCAGAGTTGTCCAGTAATCTCAGCACCTCATCATTGTAATAGGTGATGGCAACGGCATCGTAGGCAAAGCCCCGGTAGCTGCCCTGCGTTTCGGGACAGATGAACGCCAGCATCTGGGGCTTGCCGGGCAGCGCCGTGTTCACGACGACATCCTCATCGTGAGCGAGCTTTTCGTCCAGATTGGTCTGCAGGCCAAGGTAGCCCGTTTTCCCGGTCACGGTCATGTAGTTGCCGTCATAGGTAAGAAAGTAGAATTCGGCAAACCCAGCCTCCTGCTGTGCCGCCCTGATATACGCCTGTATTTCGGCCTCATCCGAGGTACTTTCCAGAAAGCCGTTGTACAGATGCAGATAGGTCAGGTTCTTGCGCACCATCTCTTTCAGCATATTATTGGATTTATGCAGAACCTCTTCCAGATGCGAGGTGCTTTCCTGATAGATGGTCTGGGACACAAACGAGATGTACTGGACGCTGAAACCGACTGCCAGAAAGACCAGAAGAAGAATGGCAGCAACAGGGAGCCATTTTTGCCGGGGATTGCAGTTTCGTTTGGATTCGTGCTTTTCGTCTACCATCCCGCTCACCTCAACGTAATGTAGTTTTCAGGCTCTGCAAGCGCTGCGCCGCCGCCGGAGACATAATCGCGCCATGTGTTTTTTACCCATGTATCTCCGTCCAAAGACGTGCCGCTCTCGCTCGCAAGCAGCGCTTCCATCTGTTTTTCCGCTGCCAGACAGGTCACGGTAACGGTGTCGTCGTCCTTCAGCGGCTGTCCGTTCCGGGTGATGCCGGTCAGGGTATAGCTGCCGCTTGCCTCTTTGACCTCCACGGCAATGCCGCTGACCACCGGCAGAGAGCCGCGGTTGAAGGGCACAAACCCTCCCTCGCAGCCCTCCACAAAGGCGCGGACAGTCTCCTTCAGCTCTGCGCCGGTCATGGTGCGCTGGCGGGACATTAGACCGTTGGGCATGATCATGGAAGCGGCCATTTTCTTGTTATAATCTGCCTGCAGCACACTGCCGGTAAAGCTGTTTGCGGTGGCAAGCAGCACATCGGTGCCATAAACGCCCCGCAGCGTGTTCGCCATGACGGAGAAGGAGGCGCTGCCGCCGTTTGCGTGGAAGACATTGGAATAGCTCTTCCCGGAGATCAGCACGATCTCGTCATCGGCAGGCGTTTCTTCGGCAAGAAGCCGGGCATTGAACGCACGATAAGCCTGCTGTGCCGTGTACTCGCCCGCGATCATTTTGGAGACAACGTCCTTGGAGACGGCAAAGAAATCGTTGGAGGCGATGCGGATATACATGTGGTTTTCTTCCACCACATCGCGCACATCCTTCATGTACTCGGTCAGGCGCAGGGGGACGTTCTGGCTGTAGCTCAGCACATCCTGCCCGTCGGCAACGATGCGGCTCTGCGCCTCCTCGGAGAGCATGACGTTCAGCACCTTCATGGCTTTTTCGCGGCGCGCGGTGTCCTGCTCGAGGTCACGGTTCAGAGCGATCTGGAAATACGGGGTGGTCATGATCCACTTTTCGCCGTTCTGGCTGAAGAAGGGCAGGAAGATCGTGTCGATGCCCTCATCCTGAAACATCTTGACACCGGCAGAGCTGCCAAAGTACATGGCAACTTCTCCGTTCCGGAACATCCCGGTCACATCGTCGTAATTCAACGCAAGATCGTCTGCCGTGAGGTGGGTATCCTGAATGAACTGCGCCATCCGCTCAAACGCCCCCGGCCACACGGTGTCGTCCAGACCCACCCGTGCGGTGCTGGCAGGGTCGCTGTAAGCAGTGCGCCACTTGCGCCCATCAGTCGTGGTAAGCTCGGCAGCGGAAAGCCCCTGCAGCGTTTCCATGCAGGTGTAGTCGTAGGTATAATCGGCGGTAAAGCCGCGGATGCCCACTTTTTCAAACGCCTGACAGGCCGAAACGAAGCTCTCGTAATCGGTGGGCAGAGGGATACCGTACTGCTCAAAAAGGCTGCGGTTGACCACAAAGCCGTGGGCATCCGCGCAGACCGGCAGCCAGTTCACGCTGCCGTCCTCGTTTTTGAAGCTGTTGAGGTAGGTGTTGTACACAGCGCCCGCCTCGTTGGTCAAGGCAAGGTTCATCAGGCTGTCCTTCAAGGGAGCCGCATCGTGCAGCGAGAAGCGGCAGCTGGTGATGATATCCGGCAGACCGCCGTTCTCCTGCAAAAACTTGTAAAAATCCAAATCGTTGTTGCCCACGATGAATTCAATATTTACATCCGGCAGCTGGGACTGGATATAGGGCGCATAGTTCTCGTACAGGCTGGTACTCCACAGATACACCTGAATGGTCTGGGCATCCTCCTGCTTTTCCACATTTTCGGCGGTTTTTGTTCCGCAGCCGGTCAGCAGGGAGATCGCCATCACCAGTGCCACAAGCACGGAAAACAGGCGGTGCAATGTTCTTTTGTTCATCAAATTGTTCTCCTCACAACTCTTGGGCAGCTGCCGTTCTGCGATCCCGAATACCACAAAAGGGCATAGGTACCGCATGACAGAACTATAGGATTATTTTACCACCGCCATGATGGATTTTCAATAAAATTTCATATATTGATACTGCTTATTTTCTACTATTATCCCTTGATAAAAAGGCCGCCGAGGATGCCGCCCGAACCAGTTCCTGCATCTCGCTCCGCACCTTGCGGCAGTCCGGGCAGGCGGCTTTGGCCAGTTGGGTTATTTTGCTCCCCGTGGCCCGAGCAGGCCCTGCGGGCCAACATCCACTGCCAGATCTCGCTGGCTCTCAACCGCATCTACACCGAGTGGTACCCCAGCAAGGGCTACAGTTTCAACATCACCAACTCCACCAGCTACGACCAATACTACGTCCATGGCCGGACGGTGTTCGACGTCATGGTGCGGCTGACGGACGACATCTTCAACACCTATATCCGCAAGACCGGCACCGTGAACCCCTACTACGCCGAGTACTGCGACGGAAAATCCGTCACCTGCCCCGGCCTCAAGCAGTGGGGGACGGTCACGCTGGCCAATCAGGGCCGCAGCGCACTGAGCATCCTCAAATACTACTATGGCAGCAACATCGAGATCATCCGCACCAACAACATCCAGTCCATCCCCCAGAGCTACCCCGGAAGTCCTCTGCGGCAGGGCAGCACCGGAGCGGCGGTGTTCACCCTGCAGCGGCAGCTCAACCGCATCACCAAAGACTATCCCTTCCTCGGCCTGCTGACGGTGGACGGCATCTTCGGCCGCAAGATGACCGAGACGGTCAAAAAGTTCCAGAAGCAGTTCAACCTCACCGCCGACGGCGTGGTGGGCCGCAGCACCTGGTATAAGATCAGCTATATCTATGTCTCGGTGAAGGACCTCGCCGAGCTGACCAGTGAAGGCGAGGCATTCAGCGGCACCCTCCCGGACAGCTCATGGAACTTCGGCAGCAGCGTCCTCAAACAGGGCTCCACCGGCAGTGAGGTAGAGCAGATGCAGTTCTGGCTGAGTACGCTGGCTCAGTATGAAAGCAGCATCCCCTCTGTCACGGTGGACGGCGTCTACGGCAGCGGCACAGCGGCGGCTGTCCGGGCGTTCCAGCGGCTCTACGGCCTGACGGTGGACGGCATCGTGGGCCTCACCACATGGACCGAGCTGTACGACCAGTTCCGCAGCATCCAGTCCGACAACGGCACCCCCAACGCCTACCCCGGCACCGCCCTGCGCCAGGGCAGCAGCGGCCAGAACGTCCGGCTGGTGCAGTTCTGGCTGAAGATTGCGCGGACGGTCTATTCCAGTCTCAGCAATGTCACCGTGGACGGCATCTTCGGCTCGTCTACCGCAGCGGCCGTGCGGCGGTTCCAGACCTACTTCGGCCTCACCAGCGACGGCGTCGTGGGCCGGACGACATGGAACAAGCTCTACGAAGTCTACAACGACATCGCCAACCGCCTGCTTTCGCCCAGCCTGCGGCCCGGCGAGTACCCGGGCGTGCTGCGCAATGGCTCCACCGGCACCGCCGTCCGGGAGCTGCAATTCTACCTCTACCTTATGAGCGCCTACCAGAGCAGCATCCCCTCTGTCTCCATTGATGGCCGTTTCGGCGCGGCCACCGAGGCCGCCGTGCGGGCCTACCAGCGGTTCGCCGGGCTGACGGTGGACGGCATCGTAGGCCGGAAGACATGGGATTCGCTCTACGGCAAAGCGTCGGCCCTCCGCTCGTCCGGGCCGGTGGTCACCCTCAAGCGCCTCCCCTACCCCGGCACACCGCTCACCGTCGGCACCGACAGCAGCGCCGTGCTCTACTACACCCTGCTTTTGCAGCGCATCGCCTACTACTACGACAGTGTAGCGTCCCCCGCGCTTTCCAGCCAGTACACACAGGAGACTGCGGACGCCACCGCCAGCGCGCAGGAGCTTCTGGGCCTGCCCGCCACCGGCGTGGCAGACGCCGAAACGTGGACATCAGTGGAAGCCCTGAGCTTACAGCTGGCGGCCTTCACCCCCAACCCCGACCGGCATCCCGAGCAGGGGTCGGACTACCCGGACCGGGCCATGAAGGAGGGCAGCGCAGGGCCTGACGTCAGCCTCATCGAGGGCTGGCTCAATGACCACTCCCAGCTTTACTGCGAGGAGGACTACGTCGCCGACAACGCTGTCTTCGGCCCGGAGGACACCGCCGCTGTGAAGGAGACGCAGCAGCGGGCGGGCCTTGAGACAAACGGCGTCGTGGACCGGCCCACCTGGGCCGCACTCCGCGCCCAGAGCCATACTGCCTGCGACAACTGCACCGAGGAGGGATGAGAGATGGCACGCTTACTGGTCTATGACGCCTACGAGAACAAAGTCTACACCTATTCGAGCCTGCGCGAGAACGACCCCATGCCCTACAGCACCGGCAGGACTCTGACCGTGCGGGAGTTCCGGGGCAAATCGAACAGCCCGGTGCTCTGGACGACCATCGCGGCAATGGAAGCGTGGAACCTCACCCGCCGCAAATACGGCAGGGGCATCCCGGTGGGATACGCCTTCCGCCGCATCTGGGAGGGAGGCCACGGCACTCGCAGCCAACACTATGCCGGCGTGGCCTTCGACGTGGGGCAGAGTCTCAGCCAGACCCAGCGCACCGCCATCTACAACGCCGCCCGCTCCACCGGGGCGTGGGGCTATGTCGAGCCGCTGAGCCAGACCCCCACATGGGTCCACTTCGACCGGCGCTACGGCACGCCTGCCTGCAGAGGCACCACGGCAGGCTACCCCACCCTCCGCCGGGGCAGCCGGGGCTGCTACGTCATGATCCTCCAAGACGCCCTCTCGACGCTGGGCTACCAGACCGGGAACCGCATCGACGGCATCTTCGGCAGCCGGACGGAAGAAGCCCTCAAGGGCTACCAGCGGCGCACCAGCCTGCGCGCCGACGGCGTCTGCGGCTGCAACAGCTGGAAGAAGATCTCCACCGCCGTGCTGGGTGTTGGACGGACGAAGACGACGATCGATTGATTTTATAGTCGTGTAAAATAAAAAGGCTGCTGCAAAGTACAACCTCTCAGTCTCGCTATCGCTCGACAGCTCCCCTAGTAGGGGCCGTGCCGGAGAGGCCGCTTGCAGCGGCCTCTTATTTTTTATAATTCAGTCGTCCAGCACAACATCCTCGCTGAGCACCTGTCCGATAGGCTTTGCAATGCACAGATCGGCCTCGGCGTCCGCATTCGTAGGCTGCATATTGATGACCACGAGGTGGTCGCCCCGGAAGTACCGGATGAGTCCCGCCGCCGGGTAGACCACAAGGCTGGTACCGCCGATGATGAGGGTATCAGCGCGGCGGATGGCCGAGACTGCGCCAGACAATACCTGCTCATCCAGCCCCTCTTCGTAGAGGACGACGTCCGGCTTGATGATACCGCCGCATTTGGGGCAGCGCGGCACACCGGTGCTGTTGGCGATAAAGTCCACATCGTAGAACGCGCCGCACTTGACGCAGTAGTTGCGCAGGGTGCTGCCGTGGAGCTCGTACACCGTCTTGGAGCCTGCCGCCTGATGGAGGCCGTCGATGTTCTGGGTGATGACGGCTTTCAGCTTGCCCTCCCGCTCGAGCTTCGCCAGACGCAGATGCGCCGCGTTGGGCTTTGCTCCCTTGACGATGAGCTTATCGCGGTAGAAGCGGTAGAACTCCTCAGGGCGCTCTTCCCAGAAGGTGTGACTCAAGATCGTCTCGGGCGGGTAATCGTATTTCTGATGGTAGAGGCCGTCCACACTGCGGAAGTCCGGGATGCCGCTCTCGGTAGACACGCCCGCACCACCGAAAAAGACGATGTTCTGGCTCTGCGAAATGATTTTTTCCAACTTTTCAACCATATTCAACACCTCTTTTGTATCTATCGACGGAAATCAGCGCAAAATTTTATGTATTCTGCATTTTGTTTTTCACATTTCAACGGTCGTTTTCCGCAAACATCTGCCCCAGATGGGCGAAAATATCCTGCGGGAGCATCCCGTACTCGCCTTTTTGGCGGGCGGCACGGTCAGCGGCGGCACCGTGGAGCCAGACCGCACAGGCGGCGGCTTCGCAGGCGGACAGACCGCAGACCAGCAGGGCCGACATCATACCGGCCAGCACATCGCCGCTCCCACCCCTGGCAAGACCGGGATTGCCGGTAGGGTTGACGCAGACGCGGCCATCCGGGGCGGCGACCACGGTCCGCGCCCCTTTCAGCACCACCACCGCATTCCACTGAGCGGCATACCGCCGGGCGACACCCTCCCGGTCGGCCTGAACGGCCTCCACGGAAAGCCCCGTCAGCCGGGACATCTCCCCCGGGTGGGGCGTCAAAATCAGCTCTTTGGCCGGGCGCGGCAGTTCCTCACCCGCGTTCATGAGGCTGGCGGCGGCGTTGAGGCCATCGGCATCCAGCACCGCACTGCCCGAAAAGCCGGTGAGCAGCTTCTTCACCAGCGTCCGCGTCTCGGCGGCGCGGGCCGTGCTCTGGGCAAGATAGCCCAATCCCGGCCCGATGAGCAGGACGGTGGCCTTCTGCCGGAGGATGCGGGGGATGCTCTGGGGGGAGATGCCCCCTTCTGCCCCCGGCTCACAGGGGCAGAGACAGCATTCCGGCAGGCGTGCCGACACCGCCGCCAGCACCGGCTCGACGCTTGCCAGTGTGACGATGCCTGCGCCGGTGCGCAGAGCGCCCTCGACGGTCAGCGACGCCGCACCGCGATAGCAGGCGCTTCCCGCCACAGCCAGCACCGCGCCGAAACTGCCCTTGTTGCTCTCCCTCGGGCGTTTTGGAATATGTGACCAGACAAATTCAGCCGTAATTTCGGGTGCCATGCTCACGCCTCCCCCTGAATGCAGCGCCTTATCTCTTTTTCCACGTCCTGCACCTCTTCGTGGAACATCCGGGCCGAGACGCGGAGGGCGCCGTGGCCCAGAATGATGACCTGCTCCATGCCGTCGGAGGTCGCCACCCGCACCCGGCGGTTTTTGCCGATCTCGTGGGTGACGCGCTCGATGAACATATCCGCCGTCTCGGCCTCTTTGGTGTAGACGACGTGGATGTTGTGGTACTGCTCGATGCTGCCGGGACTGCCCGGCACACGGTAGGCATCGAACACGAGGATGAGGACGCACTTCTTAAAGCCCTGATAGTTGCAGAGAATGTCCATCAGCCGGTGGCGGGCGGCGTCGAGGCTCTCCTTGGAGAGGGCGTTCAGCTCGTCCCACGCAAAGATGATGTTGTAGCCATCCACCAGCAGGTATTCGGGAGCGATCTCCCACTGCTCGGCGGCGAAATCGGGCCGTTCCCGCTTCTGCACCGGGCGGAACGCCGCCAGCGGGTCGCGTTTGATGGGGCCGTAGGTGCGCTCAAAAATTTTCAGCAGTTCGGCGTCCTCTTCCAGCGTAGCGCGGTAAGCCGCCATCCGGCGGGGACGGGCCGCTGTTTCTTCTGTTGCCGGGGCGGTGTGGCCCCAACCGCTGTCCACGTGCATATGGCTGCGCACCTGCTCCCACGGCACCACAAAGCCCGCACCGTGGGAGCAGAACACCGAGTCCGCCGGGTTGTCCAGGTCGTGTTCCGGCTCATAGTCCACTGCCTCGATGACCTCCGCCGCGTTGTGGCAGGGGCGGTAGCCGTCCAGCGTCAGGTTCAGGTGTCCCCTGCCCCGGGTGTAGCTGACTACCTCCATGGGGTAGCTGCGCATGGTAGCCACCGGTGCAAAACCGGTGAGGGTGGCCGTCTGGCCGTCCGGTGCCGTCTCGGGCGGGTCAAAGCTGCCCTCCATCCGCTGGACGTCGCTCATGGCGCGGCCAATGTTCTCCGCAGGCACTTCCAGCCGGAAGGAATACCACGGCTCGAGGAGCTGGGTCTTTTTGATTTGGTTTGCCATCATGAGGCCCTGCCGCACGGCGCGGTAGGTGGCCTGCCGGAAGTCGCCGCCCTCGGTATGCTTGAGATGGGCGCGGCCCGCGATGAGGGTGATCTTCATATCCGTCAGCGGCGCGCCGATGAGGACGCCGAGGTGCTGCTTTTCTTCCAGATGGGTCAGCACGAGGCGCTGCCAGTTTTTGTCCAGCTCTTCCTCCCGGCAGTTGGCGGCAAACTGCATCCCGCTGCCCCGGGGCAGCGGCTCGAGCTTCAGATGCACCTCGGCATAGTGGCGCAGAGGCTCATAATGGCCCACGCCCTCGATGGCCTCGGTGATCGTTTCCTTATATAATATGCCGCCGGAGTCGAACTCCACGTCCAGCCCGTACCGCTCGGCCAGCAGGCTCTTGAGCACCTCGAGCTGAATCTCGCCCATGAGCTGGACGTGTATCTCGCCCAGCGTCTCGTTCCAGACGACATGGAGCTGAGGTTCTTCCTCTTCCAGACGGTGGAGCTTGCCCAATGCGGCATGAACATCCGCGCCCTCGGGCAGACACACCCGATAGCTCAGGACAGGTTCCAGCACCGGGAGGTCACTGTCCCGCTCGGCCCCGAGGCCGGTGCCGGGCTTCGCCCGGGTCAGTCCGGTGACGGCGCAGACCTGCCCCGGGCCGATGGCCTCTGCCAGCGTATATTTTGCGCCGGAGTAAAGCCGCAGCTGGTTGGCCTTTTCGGCCCAGGGCTCGCCGTCCGCTTCGCCGGTGAGCTGGGCTTTGACTTTCAGCTCACCGCCGGTGACGCGCAGCCAGGTCAGCCGCTCGCCCCGCTCATCCTGCGAGACTTTGAACACCCGCGCACCGAAAGCTTCCAGCGCCGGGGCGGCGCGGGTGTATTCGTCGAGGCCGGCCAGCAGCTCGTCCACACCCTGCAGTCCGCCGGCATTCTCCCTCTGCAGGGCCACGCCAAACCAGCAGGGAAAGACGTGCCGCCGGGCGATGGCCGGGATGATGTCCTCCGCCGTCAGGCTGCCCGCGTCCAGCATCTTTTCCATCAGGCGCTCGTCGCAGAGGGCCAGTGCCTCGTCCCGTTCGGCCTGCTCTGCGCCGAAATCCACGAATCCGTCGCCCAGACGGTGGGAAAGCTGGCTCAGCAGCGCCTCTTTGCCCGGGCCGGGCAGGTCCATTTTATTGATGAACACGAAGGTCGGGATATGATACCGCCGCAGCAGACGCCAGAGCGTCTCGGTATGGCTCTGGACGCCGTCGGTGCCGCTGATGACCATCACTGCGTAGTCGAGCACCTGCAAAGTGCGCTCCGTCTCGGTGGAAAAGTCCACATGGCCGGGGGTATCCAGCAGGGTGATATTCGTATTTCCCGTTTTCAGCAGGGCCTGCTTGGAAAAGATGGTGATCCCACGCGCCTTTTCCAGCGTATCGGTGTCGAGGAAGGCATCTTTGTTATCCACCCGGCCCAGCTTGCGGATGCTGCCCGTGCGGTAGAGCATTGCCTCGGAGAGGGTGGTCTTGCCGGAGTCCACATGGGCAAGGATGCCCACCACCAGCTGTTTTTCGCTTTTTTCTGCCATGTCCGCTGCCCTCACACTGCGCCTGCGATGAGGCCGATGATGAGCAGCGCCCCGCCCAGGATGAGATTCGAGAGCATACTGCAATAGGTGCGCTCTTCGGGTTCCAGCTCCTCGAAGGAGACGATGCGCTCATCGGCAAAGTCCACGATGGACTTTGTGGAGTGGAACTTCTTCTTTTTGCCCATATCCTTAAACTCTTCGCCCAGATGATGGATGGTCACACCGTCCAGACGGAGGTAGTTCACCCACGCCCACGCCAGCAGCACAACACCCAGCAGCAGGGCCGGGGCCTGCCACATGGTAAACGTGCCGTCGCTGACGTAGCGGTCCCACAGCAGCATCAGCACGGCCACCACCGACACCCGGGTGACAGATTTATACAGAATGGGGCGGAACATATATTTTTGATACATCGAAACCAGCTTTTTCATCCGTGTACTCCTTAATATAGGATTCATTCAGTAGTATTGTAGCATGATTTTATGAAAAAAGATAGCCGCTTTGCGTTTTCCAACTTTCGTTGTATCCATTCGTCATCTTGTAAAGGTATGACTTCTTTCCATTCTTTACCGTTTTTTTGCCGTCATTTTTCAGAAAAAAGCATCCGTTACCATTTTGTTTCTATTTCAGCGCTGTATGTCATTGACTTCTTTTGTCCACAATGTTAGAATACGAAAGGTGCGGTCCCGGGCGCTTTGTGCGTTTTTGGCACCCGGAGCGCGCCGTTTTTTGCATTTAGGATAGGAAAAAAGGAAAACAATATCTCGGAGGAGCGTATCTCAATGAACATCGATTTTGAGTCCCGCAACATCACCCGCCGCAGCTTCCTGAAGGGCGCAGGCGTCGTGGGTGCCGCCGGCCTGCTGTCCGCCTGCGGTGGCAGCAAGTCCAACAACTCCGGCAGCACGGCCGCTTCCGGCGCGGAAGCCCCCAACTCCACCGGTGCCACTCCTCTCAAGGAGTATATCTCCTGGGAGTCTGCCAACCGTGAGATCGAGAGCTGGAACCTGCTGTACAGCCAGACCCTCAGCGACGCCAACGTCGTCACCAACCTGTGGGACGGCCTGATGAGCTTCGACTGCTACGGCAAGCTGGTACCCGCCATCGCCACGAGCTGGGAGGCCAACGAGGACTCCACCGTCTGGACCTTCCACCTGCGCGACGATGTGGACTGGGTGGACTGCAACGGCGAGGTGAAGGAGCACATCACCGCCACCGATTTTCTGGTCGGTCTGGAGTGGGTGCTGAACGCCTCCAAGAACGAGGCCAACAACACCTCCATGCCCACCCTGTACATCGTGGGCGCTGAGGAGTACTACGAGAAGACCAAGGATATGGGCGCTGCCGCCGCCGACCTGCGCTATCAGGATATGCTGGACGCAGGCGTGGGCATCGAGGCTCCCGACGACTACACTCTGGTGTTCACCTGCAAGGACCCCTGCCCCTACTTTGATACCGTGGCCTCTTACACCAGCTTCTACCCTGCCTCTCAGGTGCTGATCGACGAGCTGGGCATCGAGACCTTCCGTGGCTGCGACAACACCAACATGTGGTACTGCGGCCCCTATATCGTCGAGGAGTATATCCAGGGCAACACCAAGAGCTATATCCCCAACCCCCACTACTACGATGCTGCCAACGTCAGCCGCTTCGAGCGTCTGACCGTGACCATGATCTCCGATCAGGCCATCGCATTCCAGCTCTACCAGAACCGCGAGCTGGACGAGATCGACCTGAACGAGAGCACCATCACCACCATCACCTCCGACCCCAACAACGAGTACAACAGCCAGCTCTGTGAGAAGCGCGCCCGCCCCTCTGCCTACGCCATGCACTTCAACTACCAGAAGAACAACGCCGACGGCACCCCCGATGTGAACTGGAACAAGGCCATCGCCAACACCGCTTTCCGTCAGTGCTTCTACCGCGGCCTGAACCTGAAGGCATGGTTCTCCCGCTACAACAAGATCAACCCCCTGAAGTGCGAGAACGACTACTACACCATGAAGGGCCTGTGCTACAACACGCAGGGCGTTGAGTACACCACTCTGGTGGCCAAGGAGATGGGCTTCGACTCCGAGAAGTACGACGGCGAGACCATGATCCGCCTGCGTGCCAACGGCGGCGACATCTCCGCCCTGAAGAAGCAGGCCATGGAGGAGCTGAGCGCCATCGGCGTCACCTTCCCCGTCAAGGCCACCTACTTCATCATCGCCAGCAGCACCTCTGCACTGGACAACGCCACCATCCTGAAGCAGTGCTTCTCCGACAGCTTCGGCGATGACTTCATCAAGCTGGACGTCCAGACCTACGTTTCCAGCCTGACCCAGGAGGTCCGCACTCCCCAGCTCCAGAGCTTTGTCATCAACGGCTGGAGCGCCGACTTCGGCGACCCCGTCAACTTCCTCGGTCAGGAGACCCTCCACGACGACAATGCTTTCTACTCACACTACTACTCCAACATCGCCCGGGTGGCTGAGGCTCCTGCCGACTACCAGAAGGACCTGATGGATGCTTTCGAGCAGTACACCGATCTGGTCAATGCCGCCAACGCCATCGTCAACGACACCGACGCCCGCTACGAGGCCTTCGCCAAGGCTGAGGCCTATATGCTGGAGAACGTGCTGGTCAGCCCCACCTACTACGACATCGCATGGTCTCTGACCCACGCCAACGAGTACAGCAAGATCAACGCCATGTACGGCGGCTGCAACTACAAGGCTGTCAACTGGGAGACTTCCGAGGAAGCCTATACCACCGTCCAGTACGAGCAGTTCGCCAAGGCTTTCGACGCTGCTATTCAGGGCTAAGCAAGCACAAAAGTCATTCTATTTCAGCCAACACATGAAATCTTTTCATTTTTATGTGTTTGCTGAATCAATAAGATTCAATCCGTACCAGAGTGTTTTTTCTTGACTTCCCGCCTGTGGGATGATAGAATATTTGCAATCGATACGGGTTCTGCAATGGCGCAGAAACAGATCAATAAAATCTGTCTCTGCGCCCTTTTTGTACCCTTTTTAGGTAAAGTAGTATGGACAGGATAGGGATTTGGGAAACGCAGAGCCGTACCAATCATTACAGGAGGGAAAGAATATGTACCACGATTTTGAGTCTCACACCATCACCCGCCGCAGCTTCCTCAAGGGTGCCGGCGCTGTTGGCGCAGCCAGTCTGCTGGCTGCCTGCGGCGGCTCTTCTTCCAGCACCGCAGCCAGTGCTTCGTCGGCTTCTTCCGGTGCAGCTGCTTCCAGCAAAGGCCTGAGCGAGCTGTTTACTTACGAGACTTCTGGCCGTGAGATCGAGAGCTGGAATATGCTCTACAGCCAGCAGGCCATCGACTTCAACGTGACGACCAACATCATCGATGGTCTTGTCAGCTTCGACAACTACGGCAAACCGGTGCCGGCTCTGGCTAAGAGCTGGGAGCACAACGAGGACTCCACTGTCTGGACTTTCCACCTCCGTGACGATGTGGACTGGGTGGACATGAACGGCGAGGTGCAGGACCACCTGACCAGCAAAGACTTCCTCGTAGGCTTCGAGTGGGTGCTGAACGCAAAGAAGAATCAGGCCGCCAACACCTCCATGCCCTCCACCACCGTCGTGGGCGCAGCCGATTACTACGACAAGACCTATGCGATGGACGACGCAACCGCCGCGGCCCTGACCTACGACGATATGCTGGCCGCAGGCGTCGGCATCGATGCACCGGATGATTACACCGTCGTCTACACCTGCATAAATCCCTGCCCCTACTTCGACACCGTGGCTTCCTACGTCTGCTGCTATCCGGCACCCCCGGCTCTGGTGGAAAAGCTGGGCGTCGAGGGCTTCCGCGGCGTGGACTACACCCAGCAGTGGTGCTGCGGCCCCTATCTCATCGAGGAATTCGTCTCCGACAACTCCAAGCGGTTCATCCCGAACCCTCATTATTATGCAGCTGACGAGTGCAGCCGCTTCGAGCGCGTGTCCCTGAGCATGATCACCGACCTGACCGTCGGCTACCAGCTGTATCAGAACCGTGAGCTGGACGAGCTGGAGCTGAGCGAGAGCACCCTGACCACCATCACCTCCGACACTTCCAACGCCTACAACGACCAGCTCTGTGAGAAGCGCCCCACCAAGTACGCCTACGACTTCCATTTCAACTTCTACTGCCTCAACACCGACGGCACCCCCAACGAGAACTGGAACAAGGCCGTGGCCAACCGGGCATTCCGCCGCTGCTTCCAGGAGGGCCTGAACCTCATTCCCTACTATGCACGCTTCAACAAGATCAATCCCCTCAAGTGTGAGAACAACTACTACACCATGAAGGGCGTCTGCTACAACTCCAAAGGCACCGATTATGTTGATCTGGTGGCCAAGGAGCTGGGCATCGACGGCGAGAAGTATGACGGCGAGACCATGGTCCATCTGCGCAAGTCCACTGCCGACTCCATCGCCGCCCTCAAGAAGCAGGCTATGGATGAGCTGACCGCCATCGGCGTCACCTTCCCGGTCAAGGCTCCCTTCTTCTTCGTGGCCGGCAACACCGTGGCTCAGGACAACGCCACTGTTCTGAAGCAGTGCTTCACCGACAGCTTCGGCGACGACTTCATCCAGCTGGACCTCGGCACCTATGTTTCCAGCCTTGCAAAGGAAGTCCGCATCCCCAAGCTCCACGGCTTCGTCATCAACGGCTGGGGCGCAGACTTCGGCGACCCCGTCAACTTTGTGGGTCAGGAGATCCTGCACGACTCCAACGCCTACTACGCCGTCAACTACTCCAACATCCAGCTGGTGGCGGAGGATCCCGCCGATTACCAGAAGGAGCTGGTAGACGAGTTCGAACAGTTCACCGACCTGGTTAACGCGGCCAACGCCATCGTGGACGACACCGACGCCCGCTATGAGGCTTTCGCAAAGGCCGAGGCCTACATGATCAACAACTCGCTGGCCGTCCCCTGCTACTACGATGTCCGCTGGTGCCTGACCCACGTCAACGAGTACACCAAGATCAACGCCATGTTCGGCCCCTGCAACTTCAAGTACGTCAACTGGGAGACCAGCGAGGACGCCTACACCACCGCTCAGTACGAGGAATTTGCCAAGGCTTTCGACGCCGCAAAATCTTAACTTTTTCTTAACTCTTTTCCGCCGGGAGTTCCTGCTTCCGGCCCGTATCCCACACACGGGAGCTGTTCTTAACCCAAGAACAGCTCCCGTTGTTTTGTTTTTGGGCCTGTTTATCTTATTTTCGTCACTCTTCATCACAGTAAAGTAAATTTATTTCATCTCTATGCAGGGTACGGCTTTCTTTTAGAAGAAAAAGCGATTTCCATTCCATTGACAACCATTTATTTCGATGGTACAATATATGTCGTGTTAAGGATTTTACGGGAGGAGCACAGGCGCAGACAGAGGGGTCTGTTTCTGCGCTCTTTTGTATTCTCTGGTAATACAGAGGGGCAGATAATCTCGTAGGAGTGGGAAATCGGCAGGGCAAGGTACCCTGCGCCATAGAGCCGAGACACGAAAGAATAATTGGGAGGAAAACACAATGAACGCAAATTTTGAGTCTCATTCCATCAGCCGCCGCAGCTTCCTCAAGGCTTCCGGCGTCGTGGGCGCTGCAAGCATCCTGGCCGCTTGCGGTGGTTCTTCCAGCAGCACTGCTGCCAGCACCTCCGGTGCTGCCTCCGGCGCAGCTGCACCCGCAGCCGACGCCATCACCGATTACGTCTCCTTCGAGACTGCCAACCGTGAGCTGGAGACCTGGAACTTCCTGTACAGCCAGTCCGCTTCCGACCTGAACGTCACCACCAACTGCTGGGACGGCCTGCTGAGCTTCGACTGCTACGGCAAGGCAGTGCCCGCCATCGCATCCAGCTGGGAGCACAACGAGGACTCCACCGTCTGGACCTTCCACCTGCGCGACAATGTCGATTGGTGCGACGTCAACGGCGAGGTCAAGTCTCACCTGACCTCCAAGGACTTCCTCGTGGGTCTTGAGTGGGTCCTGAACGCCCTCAAGAACGAGGCTTTCAACACCTCCATGCCTTCTGAGACCGTCGTGGGCGCTGCCGAGTACTACGACCTGACCAAGGACAAGGGCGACGCTGCTGCTGACATGACCTACGAGGATATGCTGGCTGCCGGTGTCGGCGTCGAGGCACCGGACGACTACACTCTGGTCTTCACCTGCAAGAACCCCTGCCCCTACTTCGACACTGTCGTTGCCTACAACAGCTTCTACCCCGCCTCTGAGGACCTCATCAACGAGCTGGGCATCGATGGCTTCCGCTCCTGCGACTACTCCACCATGTGGTACAATGGTCCGTACCTCATCGAGGAGTACATCCAGCAGAACACCAAGAGCTTCATCCCCAACCCCAACTACTACGCCGCAAACGACTGCACCCGTTTCGAGCATCACACCATCACCATGATCCCCGACCTGTCCATGGGCCTGCAGCTGTACGAGAACGGCGAAGTCGATAACATCGACCTGACCGAGTCCAACCTGACCACCATTACCTCCGACCCCAACAACGAGCACAACAAGTTCCTGTGCGAGAAGCGCCCCACCAAGTTCAGCTTCCAGATGCACCTGAACTTCCAGCGCAAGGATGAGAACGGCAATCTGGACGAGAACTGGAACAAGGCTGTTTCCAACCGCGCTTTCCGTCAGTGCTTCTACAAGGGCATCGATTTCACCAACTACTACGCCCGCACCAACAAGATCAACCCCCTGAAGTGCGAGAACGACTACTACACCATGCCCGGTGTCTGCTACAACACCAAGGGTGAGGAGTACACCACTCTGGTCGCCAAGGAGATGGGCTTCGACGGTCAGGCTTACGACGGCAAGACCATGATCCGCCTCCGCGACAACGGTGGCGACATCGCTGACCTGAAGAAGCAGGCCATGGAAGAGCTGAGCGCTATCGGCGTCACCTTCCCCGTCCACTGCCACCACTACATCAAGAGCGGCGATACCACTGCTCTGGATACCGCCACCGTTCTGAAGCAGTGCTTCTCCGACAGTCTGGGCGATGACTTCGTCGTGCTGGACATCGGCACCTATGTCTCTTCTCTTTATAAGGAAGTCCGTAACGTCCAGCTGCACTCCATCCTGCAGAACGGCTGGGGCGCTGACTTCGGTGACCCCGTCAACTTCCTGGGTCAGGAAGTCCTGAGCGACGACAACGCTTACTACGCTCAGACCACCTCCTGGATCGCAGCCGTTGAGAAGGATCCTCAGGATTACCAGAAGGACCTGCTGGCTGATTATCAGGAGTTCACCGATCTGGTCACTGAGGCAAAGGCCATCGTCACCGATACCGATGCACGCTATGCCGCATTCGCGAAGGCTGAGGCTTCCATGCTGAACAACGCACTGTGCATCCCCTGCCTGTACGAGGTGCTCTGGTGCCTGACCCACGTCAACGAGTACACCAAGATCAACGCCATGTACGGTCCCTGCAACTACAAGGCCGTCAACTGGGAGACCCGTCAGGGCGACGGCTACACCACCGAGGAGTACGAGGCTTTCTCCGCTGCTTTCAATGCAGCAACCAAAGCCTGATGATTATTTTATAAAGGTTTGGTTATCATGTTAAAATACACCGTCAAGCGGCTGGCTCAGTCGCTCGTCACGATCTTATTGATCGCAACCATCGTCTTTCTGCTGATGCGCTGCCTGCCTACGGACTACTACTTCACGGAAGAACAGCTCATGAAGTTTACCGAAGAGCAGAAATACGCCGCGCTGGAAGCCGCCGGTCTGACCGACCCCATCGGCACCCAGCTGCTGAACTTCTACAACGACCTGCTCCATCTGGACTTCGGCACTTCCCGCCGCATCCAGAATGGTGCCTCCGTCGTGAAGGTCATCGGCAAAAAGTTCGGCGTCTCCATGCGCCTCGGCCTGATCTCCGCCGGCATCTCTCTGCTGGTGGGCATCATGCTGGGCATCCTGCAGACCGCCTTCAAGGACAAGGTCTTTGACTGGATCGGCACTGCCTACACCGTTTTCGTCAACGCTGTGCCTTCTCTGGTCTCCTATTCGCTGGTGCTGGTCTTCGGCTCCAAATACCTGGGTTTCCCCACGCTGTACTCCACCCGTAATGTCGGCCCGTCCAGCGTACTGCCCATCGTCTGCTTGTCGCTGGCGTCTATTGCAGGCTACGCTCTGTGGACCCGCCGCTACATGGTGGACGAGCTGACCCGCGATTATATCAAGCTGGCCCGCGTGAAGGGCCTGAGCTCCAGCGAGATCATGTTCAAGCATGTGCTGCGCAACGCCATGGTCCCCATGGTGCAGTATATCCCCCAGTCCATCCTGCTGACGGTCGGCGGCTCTCTGCTGATGGAGCGGTTCTTCTCCGTTCCCGGCATGGGTCCCCTGCTGACCGACGCCATCCAGCGCTATGACCTGAACGTCGTCCAGACTCTGGTCATCCTCTACGCTGCACTGGGCATCGTGGGTGTTTTCCTGGGCGACGTGCTGATGATGCTGGTTGACCCGCGCATTACTCTGACCGGAAAGGAGGCCGCACGCTGATGGCTAAAGCATCGGATTTTGAGGGCAAAAAGCAGGACGAACTGTTCTACTTTGTCGATTACTCTCCGGAGGAAGCCGAGCGTGTCGGCTACTCCAACTACAGCTACTGGGGTTCTGTCATCCAGAACTTCCTCAAGCACAAGGCTGCTGTCGTCTGCCTGTTTCTGTTCCTGTTCCTCGTCATCTTCTCCTTCATCGCACTGGCCATCGGCAAGTACGATTATCAGACGCTGGTGACGGATTCCTCTCTGGCCTTCCGGAAGCCCAACAGCGAATACTGGTTCGGCACCGACAACCTTGGCCGCGACTACTGGTGTCAGGTGTGGTACGCCACTCAGGTGTCCATCCGTCTGGCTCTCATCGTTGCCGTGGGCGAGAGCATCCTCGGCGTCATCATCGGCCTGATCTGGGGCTATGTCCGTAAGCTGGACCGCTTCTTCACCGAGCTGTACAACCTCATCGACAATGTGCCTTACATCATCTACATGACCCTGATCGCACTGGTCGTCGGCCAGAGCTTCACCATCATGGCCGTCTCGATGATCGCCATCGGCTGGCTGGTCATGGCCCGCCGCGTCCGCAACATGGTGTTCATGTTCCGTGACCGCGAGTACAACCTCGCGTCCCGCTGCCTTGGCACCCCGCTGTGGCGCGTTCTGACCAAGAACATCCTGCCCTATCTGGTCTCCGTCATCATCCTGCGCATGGCGCTGAGCATCCCCGCCACCATCAACCTCGAGTCCACCCTGTCCTATCTGGGCATCGGTCTGGGCATCGAGACTCCGTCTCTGGGCCTCATCCTGAGCAAGGTGCGCGGCTTCTTCCTCGATTATCCTTACCTGCTGGTCTTCCCCGCATCCATCGTGTCCATCATCTCCATTTCCTTCTATATCATGGGCAACGCTTTCTCGGATGCTGCTGACCCGCGCAACCACGTTTAACAGATGGGAGAGAAAATCACAAAAATGGATAGACAACCGATCATCTCTGCCAAAGACGTGGAGATCACCTTTAGCCTGCGCGGCAAGAAGCTGAACGCGATCCGCAAGTGCTCGCTGGACCTTTATGACGGCGAGACGCTGGCCATCGTGGGCGAGTCCGGCTCGGGCAAGTCCGTATTCACCAAGACCTTCGTGGGTATGCTGGATGTCAACGGTAAGATCACCGGCGGCTCCATCATGTACGAAGGCCGCGACATGACCAAGTTCACCGAGAAGGACTGGCTGGGCGTGCGCGGCAAGAAGATTGCCATGGTCATGCAGGACCCGATGACCAGCCTGAACCCGCTGAAGAAAATCGGCAAGCAGATCCAGGAGAGCATCGAGCACCATCAGGGTCTGAAGGGCGCGGAGGCTAAGAAGGCCGCCATCGAGATGCTGGCCAAGGTCGGCATCCCCGACCCGGAGCGCCGCTACGAGCAGTATCCGCACGAGTTCTCCGGCGGTATGCGTCAGCGTGTCGTCATCGCCATCGCTGCCGCCTGCCGTCCGCAGATCCTCATCTGCGACGAGCCCACTACCGCTCTGGACGTGACCATTCAGGCACAGATCCTGCAGCTCATCCGTGACCTGCAGAAGGAGCTGGGCATGTCTGTTATCTACATCACCCATGACCTGGGCGTTGTGGCAAACGTGGCAGACCGCGTGGCCGTCATGTACGCCGGCCAGATCGTCGAGTACGGCACCGTCGAGGAGATCTTCTACGACGCATGGCACCCCTACACCTGGGCTCTGCTGCAGGCTCTGCCTCAGCTGGGTACCAAGGGTGAGGCCCTGCCCACCATCGACGGTACGCCGCCGAACCTGTTCAATGAGATCAAGGGCGATGCATTTGCACCCCGCAACAAGCACGCGCTGGCCATCGACTTCGTGGCAGAACCTCCGTTCTTCCAGGTGTCCGAGACCCACGCGGCAAAGACCTGGTATCTGGACCCCCGGGCTCCCAAGATGGAGCGCCCGCACTCCATCCAGAACCTGCGTGAGAAAATGGGAAAGATGGGAGGTTCCAACTTAAATGGCTGAGCGTGAAAAGCTGATTGAGCTGAAAGACCTTCAGATCACCTTTGGCTCCGGCAAAAAGAAGTTCGTGGCCGTGGACCACGTCAATTTTGACATCTACAAGGGCGAGACCTTCTCGCTGGTCGGCGAGTCCGGCTCCGGCAAGACCACCATTGGCCGTGCCATCTGCCGCATCAACCCGACTTCCGGCGGCGACATCTTCTTCAAGGGCCAGAAGATCAACGGCAAGATCTCCAAGGAGCTGGACCGTGAGGTTATCCGCAAGGTGCAGATGATCTTCCAGGACCCCATGGCCTCCCTGAACGAGCGCGCCAAGGTCGAGTACATCGTGGCTGAGGGTCTGTTGAACCACCACCTGTACAAGGACCAGAATGACCTGCACGAAAAGGTCATGAACGCTCTGCACGAGGTCGGCCTGCTGCCGGAGTTCGCCTCCCGCTTCCCCCACGAGTTCTCGGGTGGCCAGCGTCAGCGTATCGGCATCGCCCGTGCGCTGGTCATGGAGCCGGAGTTCATCGTGGCCGACGAGCCCATCTCCGCACTGGACGTCTCCATCCGTGCGCAGGTGCTGAACCTGCTGAACAGCATGAAGAAGTCCCGCGGTCTGACCTACCTGTTCATCGCCCACGACCTGTCAGTCGTCCGGTTCATCTCGGACCGCATCGCCGTCATCAGCAAGGGCCGCATCGTGGAGCTTGCAGAGGCTGAAGAGCTGTTCCTCCACCCCCTGCATCCCTACACCAAAGCCCTGCTGAGCGCTGTTCCCATCCCCGACCCGGGTCTGGAAAAGAAGAAGAAGCTCCTGGTCTACGACCCCTCCATCCACGACTACAGCGTGGACAAGCCGGTGTGGGAGGAGATCGCCAACGGTCACTTCGTCTATGGCAACCAGAAGGAGCTGGAAGGCTACCGCAAGGAATATCAGAGCCAGCTCTAAGCACTGTCGCTTGACTGTATTTTAACACAAATGCCCCGCCGCATTGGGAAGCATCCCATTGCGGCGGGTTTTGTGCTGTATAAAAAGAGGCCGCTTCCCGTATTTCTTCCGGGAAGCGGCCCCTTTGTGTTTTATATCAGTCTTGCACCGGGCTTCGGCTCATGGGCCTGCCAGAGGGTGACCCACTCGGGCAGACGCAGGGTCTTCAGGCGCTGGGGCAGGGCGGCGAGATCGCCGTCCGTGAGATACCACGCCGCACCGAACGCCGCCAGCGCCAGGAGCACCAGCACCGCCAGCAGAACGCGGAGAGGATGCTTCTTCTTTGGGGGCGGGTCCTTGCTCTGCGAGCGGCCCGGAGGATCGCTCTGTTTGACCTGTCCGGCGGGAAGGAAGCCTGTCCCCTCGGCCTGCGGCAGACCGGCAGCGGCGCGGCGCACCATATCCAGCAGCCAGAGACCGGGGTTATCTGCGGCGGAGACGGTGCGGAGCCAGCAGCCTTTTTTGGTGCTGAGCACCAGCACATGGTCGCTTTCCCGCTCGGCACAGGCCACGGCCAGCTCTGTTCCCACGATGCGGCGGGCCGCCTGCGCCCGGGCGAGGGCCAGACGGACAGGGTCGGGTTTGTCCCCTTCCCCGCCGAGCTTGGCCCGGACGCGCTTTTCGATTTGAGGGCCGACCTTGGCGTCGGCATAGCTCATGGTGCCGAAGTCATAGACCTTCTCGGCACCGGGGACTTTCTCGAGCCGGGATTCCAGCAGCGCACCGGCGGCGGCATCGCCGCAGACCAGCAGACGATCATGGGCTTCCAGCGCCTGCACGGCGGCAGTGGCCAGACTGGTATCGCCTGCACCATATACGTCCGCGCCAAAGCTGCTGCGGAGGCTCTGGGCCGCCTTTTTCAGTCCCGTGGGCGTGTCCGCATGGACAGCCAGCAGCGTCTCTGCGCCCCGGCTCTTCCACTGGGCCTCAGCCCTCCATTGGGGCGCAAACAGCGCCACAGCGGCCGCCAGCCGCCCCTGCGGCGCACCGTACAGACGCAGTACACAGCGGGTCTCCTCTGCCAAATCCCATCAACCCCTCATTTTTGATTTTTACCGGACGAACGCCTCATCCAGTGCAGCCAGCGCTTCGTCGTCCGACTGCTGGGCTGCGGTGAGGGCCTGCGTCCCGGCAGGGACTTTGCCCTGTGCCAGACGCAGCGCCAGTTCCAGTGCAGCCTGTGCGGCCCGGGCGCGCACCAGCGCACGGTCAGGCCGGGAGACGAAAAGCTTCTTGACGTAGGCCACGCCATCCCGGGCAGCGCCCAGATAAACGGTGCCGACAGGGCGCACCTCGTCGCCGCCAGTGGGGCCGGCCACACCGGTAACGCTCACAGCGATGTCAGCGCCCGAAGCCTTTGCCGCACCCAGAGCCATCTGTGCCGCCACGGGGGCGGACACGACGTTGTACTTTTCGATGACCGCCGGGTCCACGCCCACGAGCTTTGCCTTGGCCTGCTCCCAGTAGGTGACGAATCCATAGCCGAACACCTCGCTGGAGCCGGACACGGAGGTCAGGCGCTGTGCGATGAGGCCGCCGGTGCAGCTCTCGGCGGTGGCGATGGTCAGCCCCTTTTCCTGCAGGGTATGGACCACCGTTTCTTCCAGACCGGCCACATCCTCATCATACACCGCATCGCCCAGCATATCATAGAACTTTTTGGCATACGCGCGGCACATTTTTTCGCCGTCCTCGTCGGAGCGGGCGCGGGCGGTAATGCGGATCTCGCACTCACCGGTCTTGCAGTAGATGGCGGCGGTGGGGTTCGGATTTTCCAGCAGGTCGCGCACCTTATACTCAATATCGCTCTCGCCGCCCAGCACACGGAGGATAACGGAGTGGAGGGTGCAGTTCTGGCGCTCCATCAGCAGAGGGCGGACGCTCTCCGTCCACATGGCCTTCATCTCGTGGGGGACACCGGGCATGAGGACGGCACAGTGGCCGTCCTGTTCGAACCACGCGCCGGGGGCAGTGCCGTGGTTGTTGATGATTTTATGGCCCTTGGTGGGGACCATCGCCTGTTTGCGGTTGTTGGGGGTCGTCTCGCGGCCGGTGCGGGCAAAGTAGCTGGTGATCTTGTCCCACTCGGCCTCATCGAAGGCCAGCTCATCCCCGAAGCAGGCGGCAACGGTCTCCTTGGTCAGGTCGTCCGCCGTGGGGCCAAGGCCGCCGGTAAAGACCAGCAAGTCGCAGCGGCTCCTGGCCTCGTTGACGAAATCGGCCAGACGGCCATGGTTGTCGCCGATGGTGCTCTCCCGCTGGACCGTGATGCCCAGATCGGCCAGCTCCCGGCTGAGGTACTGGGCGTTGGTGTTGAGGATGTTGCCGAGAAGGAGCTCGGTACCCACACTGATGATCTCTGCTGTCATGGCTCAGCCCTCGAATTCCACGTCGTCGGTGATACGCAGGCGGATACGCTCGGTGGCCTCTGCGGCCTCGGCTTCCAGCTCTGCCAGACCGGGCATCCCGGCCTCGGCTTCGAGGATCTCGCTCAGTTCGGGGCGGATCTTCGGGTGCGGCGGGGTGAAGATAGTGCAGCAGTCCTCATAGGGCAGGATGCTCGTCTCGAAGGTGTTGATGTGGCGGGCCGTCTCGACGATCTCGGTCTTGTCCATGCCAATGAGGGGGCGGAGGATGGGCAGGTCCTGGGCGGCGTCGGTACACTGCAGAGCCTTGACGGTCTGGCTGGCCACCTGTGCCAGGCTCTCGCCGGTGACGAGGGCTTCACAGCCCTGCTTCTTGGCGATGATGTTGGCAATGCGCATCATGCTGCGGCGCATGAGCACGGTGAAGAGAACATCGGGCGCGTTATCGCGGATATACTCCTGAGGCTTGGTATACGGCACCACAAAGAGGTTGGTGCTGCCGGTATAGGGGGTGATGAGCTGGGCCAGAGCCTTAACTTTTAGTTTTGCGCGTTCAGAAGTATACGGAGGGGACGCAAAATGGATGTGGTCGAGGCCGAGGCCGCGCTTTGCCATCCGGTATGCCGCCACAGGGCTGTCGATGCCGCCGGACAGCATATTGAGGGCGCGGCCGGAAGTTCCGACAGGCAGACCGCCCTCGCCCTGTATTTTCGGGCCGTGGATATACGCACCGTAATCGCGGATCTCCACGATGACCTTGAACTGAGGGTTCTTGACGTCCACCCGCAGGTAGTTGTGCCTGCCCAGCAGATAGGCACCCAGCTCCCGCATCAGTTCGGGGCTGGTCATGGGGAAGGTCTTATCGGAACGGCGGGCCTCGACCTTGAAGGTCTTGATGCCGTGGAGGCTGTCGCCCAGATAATCCTCGGCGGTCTGGCAGATGGTGTCGAAATCCTTCTCACAGACCACAGCACGGCTGAGGGCCGCGAGGCCGAACACCTTGCTCACCCGCTCAAAGGCGAGGTCCATATCAATATCTTCCTCTTCCGGCTCCATGTAGAAGGTGGACTGGGTGCAGTAGACGCGGAACTTGCCCACCGTCTTGAGACGGTAGCGCAGGATCTTCATCATCGTCGATTCAAACTGGTTGCGGTTGAGGCCCTTCAGGGACATTTCGCCCTGATAGCCCATAATGACTTCTCTCATCGTTACTCCTTACTTTTTGATTCTCTGCAAGTGCTTCATACCATCCTCAAAGCGCTCGAGGAAGGCATCCACATCCTCCGGGGTGTTATCGGCACAGAAGGACACCCGGATGGCCGTGTCGATGGCCAGGGGGTCGCGGCCCATAGCCGCCAGCGTGTGGCTGGGCTGTCCTCTGCCGCAGGCACTGGCCGACGAGACGTAGATCTGCTTCTCGGACAGCCAGGCCAGCATCGTCTCACTCTTGATGCAGTTCTCGCTGAAATTCAGCACCTCAGGCACAGCGCCCGCCGGGCTGTTGATCTCCACCTCCGGGAACACAGAAAGCCCCTTGCGGAGGCGGTCGTTGAGGGCGCGCACAGCCTTATCACGGCTCTTGATGCTGCCGGCCAGACGTGTGGCCGCAGCGGCAAGGCCCAGCGCATAGGGCAGGTTTTCGGTGCCGGGGCGGAGGCCGCGCTCCTGCTCACCGCCCAGATAGGGCGGCTGGAACGCCTGCACCAGCCGGTCACTCAGGTAGAGCGCACCGATACCCTTGGGTGCGTGGATCTTGTGGCCGCTGACGGTCATCGTGTCGATGTTGTCCAGCTTGATGGGGACGCGCATCCACGCCTGCACGGCGTCCACATGGACGATGGTGCGGCTGTTGCGGCGCTTGACCTCGGCAGCCAGACGCTCCACGTCATTGCGGGTGCCTATCTCGTTGTTGACCATCATGCAGGCCACGAGGATGGTATTCTTGTCCACGGCATCCAGCATCTTGTTGATGTCCAGTGTGCCGTCGGCCTGAGGCTTCACGACAGTGACGTTATAGCCCTGCGCGGCCAGACGTTCCAGCGGGCGCTGGACGCTGGGGTGTTCGAAGCCCGACACCACGATGCCTTTGCCGAAAGTGCGGGTCTGGGCGGCGCCCAGCAGGGCCAGATTATTGCCCTCGCTGCCGCAGGAGGTAAAGTACAGCTCCTTCGACTTGCAGCCCAGGGTGCGGGCCACAGCGGCACGGGCGGCGTTCAGGGCCTCTTCGCTCCGTGCGCCGGGGGCATAGAGGCTGGAGGGGTTGGCCCAGTGCTCCCGCATGGCTTTGTCTATCACGTCTGCCACCTCGGGAGCAACGATGGTGGTGGCAGCGTTATCCAGATAATGCAGTTCCGGATCATGCAGCATAATTTCATTCCTGCCTTTTGTGCATAAAATATCAGGATAAGTATACCACAAAGTTCCGCATAACGCAAAATATTTGCACAGCAAAAAAGGGGCCGCTCCATGCAGGAGCAGTCCCTTTCAGCAGCTTGCGGTTCGCGTTTGGGTTCAGCCGTTCTCGTTTGCCTTCTGCAGCCAGATGCTGCCGATGTCCAGCGCATTGTACAGGCCGTTCTTGGTGGTCTGACGTGCCACGCGGGCCTCACGGGGCTTGGACTCATCGGTAGAGAGCAGCTGCAGATGGACCTTGTCTGCCACATCCACACCGCCCACGGTCTTGGTGGACTGGATCTGCAGATAAAGCACATACGGGTCGGTCATGCAGCCGTAATACAGCTCATTGTCCTTGCGGACGAGGGGCTTGCCTTTATAAGTCAGTTTCGGAGTAAATGGCATCGTGAAAGCCTCCCTATCATACTTGATTCACTTTAGTATATCATATTTATAACAGAAAACGCAAGGGCAGGCCCCCGGAATATGGGAATTTTTCCTCACGGGTTGCACGGGCTGGGGCTGTGCTGTATAATAGGGGCGAAAGTTACCATTCCGCCACAGGAGGACATTATGGCAGATTATCAGGAATATCGCCGCCGCATCCTTCACCGGCGCTGGCGCAGGATGTTCATCACCGCTGCGCTGCTCATCCTACTGGTGCTTCTGGCCGCTGTGGGCGTCCTCTGGAAGCGCCTTCACCGCGAGCCAGCCCCCAATACGGCCCAAGGCCCCACCATTCTGCAGCAGGAGCTGACCGGCAGCGAGTGGAACACCATCAGCTACACCCCGGCCCGACGCCTCAGTGTCCAGACCCTCGACAACGGGATGACCGCGATGGATTTCCGCCTCGCCGCCCAGCCTGCCAGCCCTGCCGTGGAGCGGAGCAGCTTTTCGGACGTGAGTTTTTTGGGCGACAGTCTGACGCAGGGGATGCAGCTGTACGACACCGGCCTGCCCAACGCGCACTTCTGCGCCTATAAGGGCGTCGGCCCCAATGCCGTCGTCAACAACACCACCTGCCGCCGGGCCGACGGCGAAAAGGAAGTCCCGATGGAGGCGTTGGCCTCCCAGCAGCCCCGGGCGCTCTACATCCTGCTGGGTACCAATGTGCTGACCGTTGACAGTGATTATACCAGCTTCCTCACCTATTACCGGCTGATGCTGGACATGATCTCGCAGGCACTGCCCAACACGAAAATTTACGTCCAGTCCATCACCCCGGTCCGGCCTGAAGTGAGCAAAAAGTCCCCCGGCCTCTACAAGGAGCGGCTCTGTGAGATAAACGATGCTCTTTCGGCCATCGCGCTGGAAAAGGGCTGCACCTTCCTGAACCTCTGGGAGGCGCTGGCCGACGAGAACGGCGACCTCATCGAGGAATACGCCCAGCCGGACGGCTACCATCTGCTGCCCGCCGGGTACGACGCATGGGTGGATTATCTCTGCACCCACACCTGATAGCGATAGAAAGGCCCTCTCAGCGGCGCTGAGAGGGCCTTTTGCTGTCTTAATATCAGAACGCGATGCCGGCGTTGTCGTACAGCCAGCGGAGTGCGAACCAGCCAAAAGCTGCAGAACCCTCGTAGAGGATGCTGTCGTCGAACCGCACCTTGGGGTGGTGCTGGCCGTAGCAGCAGCCCTGCTCCGGGCCGCCTGCGGCGATGAACATGCTCACAGTAGGCACCTCATGGCTCACAAAGGCAAAATCCTCGCTTCCGCCGCCGGGCTTGCCGCCGGTGAGGGCGGTCATGTCCATAGCGCCCTTCCCCAGCAGCTCGGTCATATAGTCCATCGCATTCTCGGCGAGAGGCTTGTCCACCACCATGCAGGGACAGTAATCGGCGAAGGATACCTCTGCGGTGCAGCGGAAGGCCGCCGCCACGCCCTGCGCGATCTCGGTCATGCGGGTTCGAATGAGTTCGCCGGTCTTATTCTCCGGGTCGGTGGTACGGATGGTCCCCCACATCTGGGCCACATCCGGGATGACATTGGATGCCGCACCAGCCTCAAAGCGGCCGGTGGTCAGCACACCGAAGTCGCCGGGCTTCAGCTCCCGGCTGTTGATCTCCTGCAGGGCGATGTGGATGTGGGCCGCAGCCGTGATGGGATCGATGCAGTTTTCCGGGGTAGAGCCGTGACCGCCCTTGCCCTTGACCACGATATGGTACTGCTCACAGCTGGCCATCGTGATGCCGCCGCCCGGCACCAGCACCGTACCTACAGGCAGCGGCATTCCGGCCAGCACATGGAACATCACAGCAGCGTCCACATGAGGGTCTTCCAACAGGCCGCCCGCGATCATATCTGGGGAACCCTGGAAAATTTCTTCAGCAGGCTGGAATTCCAGCTTGACCGTTCCTTCCAGCTCGTCCTCATGGGCCTTGAGCAGCTTCGCTGCACCCAGCAGCATGGCCGTATGCATATCGTGGCCGCAGCCATGCATCTTGCCGGGGACTTCCGAGCTGAACTCTTCACCCGAGTCCTCGGGGATGGGCAGGGCGTCCATATCGGCACGCAGCAGGATGGTCTTGCCGGGCTTTTTGCCGCCTGCCAGCGCAATGACACCAGCCTTGCCGCAGTCCCTCGGCTCATAGCCCATTTCCGTCAGCGCCTTCTTGACCAGCTCCTTCGTGTGGGGCAGATCGAAGCCCACCTCCGGGTGGCGATGGAGCGTCCGACGCCACTGCTGCAGCTGCGGCTCCAGTGCGCGGGCCTCCTTCAAAAGCTCTTCCGATGTGATATTCATACTCATCCGCTCCTTCTTTTTTAGGAAGCCGTTTTCATAAGCATTGCATTCCGCTTACGAAAACAGTTTCTCGATTCAGAAAAAGCCCTCCCGAGGGAGAGCTTTTTGCTGTGTTACGTTCAGCCCTCGGTGTGGCTTCCTTCGGGGTGGTACTTGGCACAGGTACACTTTTTCCACTTCAGGCCGCTGCCGCAGGGGCAGGGGTCGTTGCGGCCGATCTTGATGACGCGGACAGGCTGGCCCTTGGGTGCGCCCTTTGCGCCGGGTGCGCCGTTGCCAGGCACATAGCCCTCGCCGGTGGGTTTGGCCACCTGCTCACGCTTGGGGGCCTTGCCCGCCTCGCGCACCTCGATGGTCAGCAGCATCTTGACGCTGGACTCCCGGATGGAATCGACCATCTGGTCGAACATATCAAAGCCCTCGATACGGTACTCGACGACGGGGTCCTTCTGGCCGTAGCCGCGCAGAACGATGCCCTGACGCAGCTGGTCCATGTTATCAATATGGTCCATCCACTGGCGGTCTACGCACTTGAGCAGGCAGATACGCTCCAGCTCACGCATCAGGGGTGCGCCGTAGCGCTGCTCCTTGTCGTTCAGGACGTCCATGCCGCGCTGATACAGCATATCAGCGATGCTCTCCTGAGAGATGCTGTCGTAGTCAGCGACAGTGTAGTGGAAGTCGGCGTCGGTGGTCAGCCAGCCCAGATAGTGGCGGCGGAGCGCACCGAAGTCCCACTCGTCCTTCACATCGCCTGCGAGGAACTGCTTGCAGCTGGACTCGATGTTCTCCTTCAGCATATTGTGCATCTCGGCGCTGATGTCCTCGCCGTCCAGGACCTTGCGGCGCTGACCATAGATGATCTCACGCTGCTGGTTCATGACGTCGTCGTATTTCAGAACATTCTTGCGGATCTCGAAGTTCCGGCCCTCGAGCTTCTTTTGGGCAGACTCGATGGTGCTGGTGATCATCCGGTTCTCGATGGGGGTGTCCTCGTCGATGCCCAGAGTACCCATCAGGCCCTGCACACGGTCGCCGCCGAACAGACGCATCAAATCGTCCTCGAGGCTCAGATAGAAGCGAGATGCACCGGGGTCGCCCTGACGGCCTGCACGGCCGCGCAGCTGGTTGTCGATACGGCGGCTCTCGTGGCGCTCAGTGCCGATGATGAACAGACCGCCAGCAGCACGCACCTCTTCAGCCTCCGCTTCGGTCAGGGGCTTGTACTGAGCATACAGCTCATCGAACCGCTTGCGGACAGCCAGAATGTTGGCGTCGGTAGTCTCACCATGGCCGTCGGCCTCGATGAGCAGCAGCTCCACGGCTGCAGGCAGAGCCTCCTCGGGCTTTTCGGGATTCAGCAGCTTCTCGCAGAAGTGCTCCTTGCGCATCTGGGCCTTTGCCATATACTCAGCGTTGCCGCCCAGCATAATATCGGTACCACGGCCAGCCATGTTGGTGGCGATGGTGATAGCGCCCTTCTTACCGGCCTGTGCGACGATCTCTGCCTCGCGCTCGTGGTTCTTTGCGTTCAGCACATTGAAATCGCGGGTGTACTTCTGCAGCATCTTAGCGAGAGTCTCGCTCTTCTCGACGCTGACAGTACCCACCAGGACCGGCTGGCCGTTCTTGTGGCACTCCATGACCTGCTTGATGACGGCATTGTATTTGCCGTTGATGGTCTTGTAGATGGCATCCGGGTAATCCTTGCGGATGACAGGGCGGTTGGTGGGGACGGTAACGATGTTCAGACCATAGATCTCGGTGAACTCAGTGGCCTCCGTCTTTGCCGTACCGGTCATACCGGACAGCTTCTTGTACATACGGAAGTAGTTCTGGAAGGTGATGGTCGCCAGCGTCTTGCTCTCGGCGGCGATCTTCACGCCCTCCTTGGCCTCGATGGCCTGATGGAGGCCCTCGTTGTAACGGCGGCCGATCATCAGACGACCGGTAAACTCATCGACGATGAGCACCTCGCCGTCCTTCACGACGTAATCAATGTCGCGCTGCATCACACCGTAAGCTTTGATGGCCTGGTCGATGTGGTGGGCGAGGGTCATATTCTCTGCGGCAGCGAGGTTCTCGATCTTGAAATATTCCTCGGCCTTCTTGATGCCCTTGGCGGTCAGGGTGCAGGTCTTGTGCTTTTCGTCCACGATGTAATCGCCGTCAGCCTGCTCGTCGGTCTCCACCTTGTCTTCCAGCTCCACCACCACGCTCTTGCGCAGAGTGCGGACGAAGCGGTCCACCTGGGTATACAGGCTGGAAGAGTCCTCTCCGCGGCCAGAGATGATAAGCGGTGTACGAGCCTCGTCGATGAGGATGGAGTCCACCTCATCGACAACGGCGTAGGCATGGCCGCGCTGCACCATGTTGTCTTTATAAGTCACCATATTGTCGCGCAGATAGTCAAAGCCGAACTCGTTGTTGGTGCCGTAGGTAATGTCAGCATTATAAGCTTCACGGCGGGCATCACCATCCATGCCCTGCACGATCAGGCCCACCGACAGGCCCAGCCAGCGGTAAAGCTTGCCCATCCACTCGCTGTCGCGCTTGGCGAGGTAATCGTTGACGGTGACAATGTGGACACCCTCGCCGGTCAGGGCATTCAGATAGGCGGGCAGCGTTGCCACAAGGGTCTTGCCTTCACCGGTCTGCATCTCGGCGATGTCGCCCCGGTGCAGGGCGATGCCGCCGGTGACCTGCACCGGGAAATGCTTCATACCCAGCACACGCCATGCGGCCTCACGGCAGACAGCGAAGGCATCGGGCAGAATATCATCCAGCGTTTTGCCGTCGGCCAGCTTCTGCTTCAGTGCAGGAGTCTGGGCCTGCAGCTCGGCATCAGACATCGCCTGATACTTGCCTTCCAGAGCCAGCACCTGTTTGGTGAGGGGGTTGATCTTTTTCAGTTCCCGGTCAGAGAAGCTGCCAAAGAGTTTTTCAGCTAAGGACATTGGTCACACCTCATGATTCTTCAAAATAGCAAACGTCCGGGCCATTTTATTGCCCCAAAACGAATATTCACACATAAATATATGATACACCAAAAGCCCCATCCCGTCAAACCAGATGGTGAATTTTAGCCGGTTATTGAATGAATTTTCTGTAAATTCCTTCGACCTTTTAGACCACTGTATGGTATCGTCACTTTTTAATGTAGTATCAGACATGGTCTGTTGCGCCGCGCACCGCATGGCAAAAAGAAAACGCTCCAAGATTTCTCTTAGAGCGTTTTGATCAAGTCGGCGACTACCTATTTTCACAAGCCGTTTCCAGCTAACTATCTTGGGCACGAGTGAGCTTA
>OMGL01000195.1_pt1 | contig 50164 bp, 41 predicted proteins | sample 1645831 | NCBI WGS metagenome assembly OMGL01 (sample SAMN00849301, study PRJEB25192) | human gut metagenome | reverse complement strand
CGCTTTGGTCGACGTGTGGTAGGTCACTGATGGCGGAAGTTACGCAATTGAAGCGATACGATGCGCCCCGCATCAACTGGGGTAAATGGTTTCTGATTGGGGCGGGCGTGCTGGTTTCCGCCCTCATTCTCGTCGTGCCGACGATTTATATCTTCGTTCAGGCGTTCAGCAAGGGCCTGATGCCCGCGCTGGAAAACCTGGCGAACCCGGACATGCTGCACGCCATCTGGCTGACCGTGCTGATTGCCCTGATCACCGTTCCGGTGAACCTGGTGTTCGGTACCCTGCTGGCGTGGCTGGTGACGCGCTTTAATTTCCCGGGACGTCAGCTGCTGCTGACCCTGCTGGATATTCCGTTTGCCGTATCGCCGGTGGTGGCGGGTCTGGTGTATCTGCTCTTTTACGGCTCCAACGGCCCGCTGGGCGGCTGGCTGGATGCACATAACCTGCAGATCATGTTCGCCTGGCCGGGCATGGTGCTGGTCACCATCTTCGTGACCTGTCCGTTTGTGGTGCGCGAGCTGGTGCCGGTGATGTTAAGCCAGGGGAGCAACGAAGACGAAGCGGCGGTGCTGCTGGGTGCGTCGGGCTGGCAGATGTTCCGCCGCGTGACCCTGCCGAACATCCGCTGGGCGCTGCTTTATGGCGTGGTGCTGACCAATGCCCGCGCGATTGGTGAATTCGGTGCCGTTTCCGTCGTCTCTGGCTCCATTCGGGGTGAAACGCTGTCGCTGCCGCTGCAGATTGAACTCCTGCAGCAGGACTACAACACCATTGGCGCCTTTACTGCCGCAGCGTTGCTGACGCTGATGGCGATTTTGACCCTGTTTTTGAAGAGTGTGGTGCAGTGGCGTTTAGAAAATCAGGAAAAACGTCAGCATCAGGAGGGAAATCATGAGCATTGAGATTGCCAATATTAAGAAGTCTTTTGGTCGCACCCAGGTGCTGAATGATATCTCGCTGGATATCCCTTCCGGACAAATGGTGGCGCTGCTGGGGCCGTCTGGCTCGGGCAAAACCACGCTGCTGCGTATTATCGCCGGGCTTGAGCACCAGACCAGCGGGCACATCCGCTTCCACGGCACTGACGTGAGCCGCCTGCACGCCCGCGATCGTAAGGTGGGCTTTGTGTTTCAGCATTACGCGCTGTTCCGCCACATGACCGTGTTCGACAACATTGCGTTTGGCCTGACCGTGCTGCCGCGTCGTGAGCGCCCGGATGCAGCAACCATTAAGGCGAAAGTGACCAAACTGCTGGAGATGGTGCAGCTGGCGCATCTGGCGGACCGTTTCCCGGCCCAGCTGTCCGGCGGGCAGAAACAGCGCGTGGCGCTGGCGCGCGCGCTGGCCGTTGAGCCGCAAATTCTGCTGCTGGATGAACCCTTCGGCGCGCTGGATGCGCAGGTGCGTAAAGAGCTGCGCCGCTGGCTGCGTCAGCTGCATGAAGAGCTGAAATTCACCAGCGTCTTCGTGACCCACGACCAGGAAGAGGCGATGGAAGTCGCGGATCGCGTGGTGGTCATGAGTCAGGGCAACATTGAGCAGGTTGACGAGCCGGAGCAGCTCTGGCGTGAACCGGCGACCCGCTTCGTGCTGGAGTTTATGGGCGAGGTGAACCGCCTGCAGGGTACCATTCGCGGTGGTCAGTTCCACGTTGGCGCGCACCGCTGGCCGCTGGGCTATACCTCCGCGCATCAGGGCCCGGTCGATCTGTTCCTGCGTCCGTGGGAAGTGGACGTGAGCCGTCGAACCAGCCTGGACTCACCGCTGCCGGTACAGGTGCTGGAAGCGAGCCCTAAAGGGCACTACACCCAACTGGTGGTTCAGCCGCTGGGCTGGTACACCGAGCCGCTGACCGTGGTCATGCGCGACGACGTCCCGCCGCATCGGGGAGAGCGCCTGTTTGTCGGTCTTCAGCATGCCCGTATTTATCACGGCAAGGAACGCATCGAGACGCGCGAGGATATTGCTCTGGCGGAGTCAGCCTGATAGGTTATTAGGATGTTTATCGCCCGGTGGCGCTGCGCTGACCGGGCCTACAGCTAAAACTGCGTCTTGTAGGCCGGGATCGCTGCGCGCAACCCGGCTTTTTTATTGAGTAAAAATCGTGAATACACTCGAACACACCATCGGCAATACCCCTCTGGTCAAGCTTCAGCGTATGGGGCCGGCCAACGGCAGCGAAATCTGGGTCAAACTCGAAGGCAATAACCCGGCGGGGTCGGTGAAAGACCGGGCCGCACTGTCGATGATCGTCCAGGCTGAAAAGCGCGGCGAGATTAAGCCGGGCGACGTGCTGATTGAAGCCACCAGCGGCAACACCGGTATCGCCCTGGCGATGATTGCGGCGCTGAAAGGCTATCGCATGAAGCTGCTGATGCCGGACAATATGAGTCAGGAGCGTCGCGCCGCGATGCGTGCCTACGGAGCCGAGCTGATTCTGGTGACCAAAGAGCAGGGGATGGAAGGCGCGCGCGACCTGGCGTTAGAAATGGCCGAGCGCGGCGAAGGTAAACTGCTCGATCAGTTTAACAACCCGGACAACCCCTACGCGCACTACACCACCACCGGGCCAGAGATCTGGCAGCAGACTGACAGGCGGATCACCCATTTTGTCTCCAGCATGGGCACCACGGGAACCATTACCGGCGTATCCCGTTTTCTGCGCGAGCAGGCGAAAACCGTCACCGTCGTTGGCCTGCAGCCGGAAGAGGGGAGCAGCATTCCGGGCATTCGCCGCTGGCCTGCGGAGTATATGCCGGGCATTTTTAATGCACAGCTTGTGGACCAGGTGCTGGATCTTCACCAGCGCGAGGCGGAAAATACCATGCGTGAGCTGGCCGTGCGCGAAGGTATCTTCTGTGGCGTCAGCTCGGGCGGCGCGGTAGCGGGTGCGATTCGGGTGGCGCAGGCAAACCCGGGTGCAGTAGTGGTGGCGATTATTTGCGATCGCGGCGATCGCTATCTCTCTACCGGCGTCTTTGGAGAAGAGAGTTATTCGCAGGGGGCGGGGATTTAAGCGTCATGGAGATGATTCTATTCCGGGATAATACCCGGGCGCAGCAAACCGATATTGTCGCGGTGCAGTCTCAGGTGGTGTACGGCAGCGTGGGGAACAGCATTGCGGTACCGAATATTCGTACCCACAGGCTGAACGTTACCGCCGTGCCGACGGTACTGTTCAGCAACACGCCACACTATGACACCTTCTACGGCGGCGTGATCCCCGACGAGTGGTTCAGCGGCTACCTGAAGGCGCTGGAAGAGCGCGAAATCCTGCGCGAGCTTAAGGCGGTCACCACCGGCTATATGGGCAGCGCCAGCCAGATCGTCCTGCTGGCGCAGTGGCTGAAAGCGGTCAAAGCGCAGCATCCTGACCTGCTGGTGCTGGTCGATCCGGTTATCGGCGATATTGACAGCGGGATGTACGTGAAGCCTGAGATCCCCGAAGCGTATCGGGAGCACCTGCTGCCGCTGGCGCAGGGGATCACGCCCAATGTCTACGAGCTGGAAGTGTTAAGCGGCAAGCCGTGCCGCACGCCGGAAAGCGCCATCGCGGCGGCACAGGGACTGCTCTCCGACAGCCTGAAATGGGTGGCGATCACCAGTGCGCCGGTTGCCGACGATCCGCAAAACATCCACGTGGTGCTGGTCTCACGCGAGGGCGTCACCGTCAGCGCGCATCCGCGCGTAGAGACCGATCTGAAGGGAACGGGCGATCTGTTCTGTTCAGAGCTGGTGAGCGGCATTGTAGAGGGGAAAACCGTTGCCGATGCCATTCGCATGGCCGGCGATCGGGTGACTGACGTCATGCTGTATACCCAGTCGAAAGGCTACGACGAGCTTATCCTCCCGGCATAAACAAAAATGGCGCCCGAAGGCGCCATTTTTCTGTGCGGCAAGAATTACTTCTTGATGCGGATAACCGGGGTTTCACCCACGGTGACGCTGCCAGACAGTTTGATCAGTTCTTTGATTTCGTCCATGTTGGAGATAACAACCGGCGTCAGGGTAGACTTGGCTTTTTCTTCCAGCAGTGGCAGATCGAATTCAATCACCGGGTCGCCAACTTTCACACGCTGGCCTTCTTCCGCGATACGTTTGAAGCCTTCGCCTTTCAGTTCAACGGTGTCGATACCGAAGTGAACGAACAGTTCGATACCGCTATCAGATTCGATAGAGAACGCATGGTTGGTTTCAAAAATTTTACCGATGGTGCCGTCAACTGGAGCAACCATTTTGTTGCCAGTTGGTTTGATAGCAATGCCATCACCAACGATTTTCTCAGCAAACACTACATCCGGCACGTCTTCGATGTTGACGATCTCGCCGGAGAGCGGAGCAACAATCTCAATAGTTCCGGAGTCTTTCTTATCATCAGAAACCAGAGATTTCAGTTTATCGAACAAACCCATGATCTTCTCCTAAGCAGTAATTTGGGCCGCATCTCGTGGATTAGCAGATTGTTTTTTCTTCAATGAACTTGTTAACCAGCGTCATTAACTCGTCCGTTGTCGGTTGAGCAAGAGCCTGCTCTGCTAACACCTTCGCATCTTCGAAGTTCGTGTTACGGATAATCTTCTTAATGCGCGGGATGGAAATGGCGCTCATAGAGAATTCGTCCAGACCCATACCCAGCAACAGAAGTGTAGCACGTTCGTCGCCTGCAAGCTCACCACACATGCCAGTCCATTTACCTTCTGCATGAGAAGCATCAATAACTTGCTTGATCAAGTTCAGTACGGACGGTGACATTGGCTGGTAGAGATGTGAAATCATATCATTACCACGGTCAACTGCCAGGGTGTACTGCGTTAAATCATTGGTGCCGATACTAAAGAAATCAACTTCTTTGGCTAAATGACGCGCAATGGTCGCCGCCGCAGGTGTTTCCACCATCACGCCGATCTCGATTGACTCGTCAAATGCTTTACCTTCGTCGCGCAGTTCCTGCTTGTAGATTTCGATCTCTTTCTTCAGTGCACGCACTTCTTCAACAGAGATGATCATCGGGAACATGATGCGCAGCTTACCGAACGCAGAGGCACGCAGGATTGCGCGAACCTGGTCACGCAGGATCTCTTTACGATCCATCGCAATACGCACGGCACGCCAGCCCAGGAACGGGTTCTCTTCTTTCGGGAAGTTCATGTACGGCAGCTCTTTGTCGCCACCGATGTCCATGGTACGGACGATAACCGCCTGAGAGCCACAGGCTTCAGCAACGGCTTTATACGCAGCAAACTGCTCTTCTTCCGTTGGCAGCGCGTCGCGGTCCATGAACAGGAATTCTGTACGATAGAGACCAACACCTTCCGCACCGTTGCGCTCAGCGCCATCAACGTCGCGGACGGTACCGATGTTTGCGCACACTTCAACCTGATGGCCGTCCAGGGTGATGGCTGGCAGGTCTTTCAGCTTAGCGAGTTCCGCTTTTTCAGTCGCAACCTGCTCCTGAACCGCGCGCAGTTTTTCGATCTCTTCGTTAGTTGGGTTGACGTAAACCAGATTGTTTACGGCATCCAGAATCAGATAATCGCCGTTTTTCACCTGAGAGGTGACGCTACCGGTACCCACGATGGCAGGCAGTTCCAGAGAACGCGCCATGATAGAGGTGTGGGAGGTACGGCCGCCCGCATCGGTGATGAAACCGAGGACCTTTTTCAGGTTCAGCTGTGCGGTTTCAGACGGGGTGAGGTCAGCGGCAACCAGGATCACTTCATCCTGAATGGCGCTCAGGTCGATAATGGCCAGACCCAGGATGTTGCGCAGCAGGCGCTTACCGATGTCACGTACGTCAGCCGCACGCTCTTTCAGGTATTCATCATCCAGTTCTTCCAGGGCAGTTGCCTGACCTTCGATAACTTCATGCGCAGCCGCGTCGGCCGTCATGCCTTTATCTTTAATCAGGGCTATGATTTCCTGCTCCAGCTCCTCATCTTCGAGCAGCATGATGTGCCCTTCGAAGATGGCTTCTTTTTCTTCACCGAAAGTTTCGCCAGCTTTAGTTTTGATTGCTTCCAGTTGCGCAGATGCCTTGGCACGACCGCTCAGAAAACGTTCAACTTCCTGATCAACCTTGTCGGCAGAAATTTTTTTCCGGTCGATGACGATCTCGTCTTCTTTCAGCAGCAGTGCTTTGCCGAAAGCGATACCCGGGGATGCTAAAATGCCTGAAATCATAACCCTACCTTACTTGTGACTGATATTTAAAAGAACCCGGAAACTTACTCGAGCTCAGCCATCAGTTTTACCAGATGCTCAACTGCTTTCTGCTCGTCTTCACCTTCCGCAGAGATGGTGACTACGGTGCCCTGAGTCAGGCCCAGAGTCTGCAGTTTGAACAGGCTTTTTGCGCTGGCGCTTTTGCCGTTGGAAGTCACAGTGATTTCAGAAGTGAAGCCTTTCGCTTCTTTAACAAACTGAGCAGCAGGGCGGGTGTGCAGACCGTTCGGAGCGGTAATAGTAACTTCTTGCTGGAACATTGTATTTCCCCAACTTATAGGTTTAGTGTTGTGGAACTAAAGTCTAGCCTGGCGACTGAACTTTAGCCTGTATTGTTAGCGCTGACGTTTCGATCGTCATTAAACATTATGCAGCGAAAGCAAGACTTGAACCAAATCATAAAATCGATTCAGCAAGGCTATTTCGTTCGCTGATTAATTTCACGCATCAAAATAATTGCTGGTTTAAATACCAGACCCAACGGGGTGAAGCAATGCCAGGAGGGGCAAAAGTTTGAAGCAGGCCACAAAAAAGCACCTGAAAAGGTGCTTTTTTACGCGTTATTAACATAGTGGCACTACTGTTGCAGCTCTTTTTCAGTGAACAGATCGGCAAACAGTGCGGTGCTCAAGTAACGCTCACCCGAGGAAGGAAGGATAACCACAATATTCTTATTGGTAAAGGCCTCATCTTCCTGAAGTTTAAGCGCTGCCGCAACGGCCGCACCGGAAGAGATACCTGCCAGAATGCCTTCTTCGTCCATCAGGCGACGCGCGGTAGAGATGGCTTCTTCGTTCGTGATAGTGACTACTTTATCAATCAGCTTCAGATCCAGGTTGCCCGGAATGAAGCCTGCGCCAATCCCCTGAATTTTGTGCGGGCCGGGTTTGAGCTCTTCCCCCGCCAGGGCCTGGGTGATAACCGGTGAATCAGTCGGCTCAACGGCAACGGTGATCAGCTCTTTTTTACCTTTGGTGCCTTTAATATAGCGTGACACGCCGGTCAGCGTGCCGCCGGTACCTACGCCGGAGATAAAGACGTCAACCTGGCCGTCGGTATCTTCCCAGATTTCCGGGCCGGTAGTCTTCTCGTGAATTTCCGGGTTAGCCGGGTTGCTGAACTGCTGCAGCAGCAGGTATTTCGCCGGATCGCTGGCCACAATCTCTTCGGCTTTCTGAATGGCACCCTTCATGCCCTTCGCGCCTTCGGTCAGCACCAGGTTCGCGCCCAGCGCTTTAAGCAGCTTACGACGCTCGATGCTCATGGTTTCAGGCATGGTCAGCGTCAGCTTGTAGCCGCGCGCGGCAGCAACATAGGCCAGAGCGATCCCGGTATTGCCGCTGGTCGGTTCCACCAGCTCAACGCCCGGCTTCAGTACGCCACGTTTTTCAGCATCCCAAATCATGTTTGCACCGATACGGCATTTTACGCTGAAGCTCGGGTTACGTGATTCGACCTTCGCCAGGATGCGTCCATTACCGATACGGTTCAGTCGAACCAGGGGCGTATGACCGATAGTCAGCGAGTTGTCTTCATAAATCTTACTCATGGCCTGTCCTTAACTGTATGAAATTGGGATACCGACCCAGCATACCTGCTAAGCAGGTAGGGGGAAGTAAGGAATTCGCATATCTATATACTGCAAGGAAATAATGGGGATCAGTATGGAATAAGGGGCGGCATAAGCCACCCCTGCTTTACACATTTTTGCATTATTTCCATAACGCGTGCTTAGCACGGTAGCAGTCGACCCACATGGCGGTCGCGCCGCAAACGGCAACCGGCATGATGAACAGATTCAGGAACGGAATCATAGTGAACAGGCTGGTCAGCGCGCCAAACTGCATATTGGCGATCTTCTGGCTGCGCAGGGCGGTGCGCATCTCTTTAAACGGCACCTTGTGGTTATCGAACGGATAGTCGCAGTACTGGATGGCCAGCATCCAGGCGCTGAACAGGAACCACAGCACCGGTGCCACCGTCTGGCCAATGCCGGGCACAAAATAGAGGATAAGCAGCACAACCGCGCGGGGCAGGTACCAGGCAAACTTCTGCCATTCACGCTTCATAATGCGAGGGAGGTCTTTCATGATCCCCAGGATGCCCGTGTCCGGCGGTGTTGCGCCGGTAAGGCGCGCTTCCAGCTGTTCCGCCAGCAAACCGTTAAACGGCGCGGCTATCCAGTTGGCAATCGTCGAGAAGAAGTAGCCAAATACCAGCAAAACGGAGATCACCGCCACCGGCCAGAGCAGGTAGTTAAGCCACTGCAGCCAGTCCGGCACGTAGCTCATCAGCGATGGGATCCAGCTTTCCAGTTTTGTGAACAGCCACCAGAACGCGCCGCCCATCAGAATAATGTTGATCAACAGCGGCAGAATGACGAAGCGTCGAATACCCGGCAGAGAGACCAGTTTCCAGCCCTGAGAAAAATACCAGACGCCGCTGCGCGGGGGAGAAGAAGATGTTGAAACCATAGCCAGGCTGTACTCCTTTTTACACAACCAATGGAATTGCCCGCCTATATTATCCACTTACGGACCAATGACCAGTTCGGAAATGTTCGAAAAACCAGCAAAAAGCACGATTTCCTTCATCTTTATGCTGTGAATGCTCTGCACACACTTGCACTTGACGTAAACGGCAAATACTCTTAGTGAGTAAATGTTTGCCGTGGTGGCAAGGTGTTAGAACAACAGAGAATATAATGATGCAGGATTTGCGTCTGATATTAATCATTGTTGGCGCGATCGCCATAATCGCTTTACTGGTACATGGTTTCTGGACCAGCCGTAAAGAGCGTTCCTCGATGTTTCGCGATCGCCCACTGAAGCGCATGAAGTCCAGTCGTGACGACGATGACAGTGAAGATGACATCGATGGAAGCGACGATGACGGCGTGGGTGAAGTTCGTGTTCATCGGGTCAATACTGCGCCCGGCGTAGGCCATGGGGAGCATGAAGCACCTCGTCCTTCGCAGCACCAGTATCAACCGCCGTATGCTTCTGCACAGCCGCGCCAGCCAGCGCCGCAGCCTGTGGAAGAACCGGTGCGCCAGCCGCCGCAACAGCCTGTGTATCAGCAGCCTGCTGCGCCACAGCCGGTTCAACAGCAACCCGTGCAGCAGCCTGTGCAACAGCAGCCTGCGCAACCGGTACATCAACCGCAGCAGCCTGTTCATGTTCAACCTGCGCCGCAGCCCGCTCCGGCCCCGCACGTTGAGCCTGAGCCCGTTGTAGAGCCAGAGCCGGTTGTTGAAAAACCGCAGCGTAAAGAAGCGGTGATCATCATGAACGTGGCCGCCCATCACGGCAGCCATCTGAACGGTGACGTACTGCTGAACAGTATTCAACAGGCCGGCTTCAAGTTTGGTGATATGAATATCTTCCATCGTCACCTGAGCCCGGACGGTAGCGGCCCGGCGCTATTTAGCCTGGCCAATATGGTTAACCCTGGCACATTCGACCCAGAAATGACGGGCGATTTCGTGACGCCGGGTGTCACTATCTTTATGCAGGTGCCGTCCTACGGCGACGAACTGCAAAACTTTAAGCTGATGCTGCAATCCGCTCAGCACATCGCTGACGAAGTGGGTGGTGTGGTGCTCGACGATCAGCGTCGCATGATGACCCCGCAGAAGCTGCGTGAGTATCAGGACCGCATCCGCGAAGTTAAGGAAGCCAACGCGTAACCGACGCGTTATCTTCAACTCCTCCTCAACCCCCGCATGTCGGGGGTTTTTCTCATTGATGGTGTGATATGGACTCAATCGAACAACAACTCACTGAACTGCGAACCACGCTTCGCCATCATGAATATCTCTATCATGTTATGGACGCGCCGGAAGTCCCGGATGCGGAGTATGACCGTCTGATGCGCGAGCTGCGCGAATTAGAAGCGCAGCACCCGGAGCTTATCACACCGGATTCCCCCACCCAGCGCGTCGGCGCTGAGCCGCTGGGCGCTTTCAGCCAGGTGCGTCATGAAGTACCGATGCTGTCGCTGGATAACGTCTTCGATGAAGAGAGCTTTCTCGCGTTTAACAAGCGCGTGCAGGATCGCCTGAAAAGCAGCGACGCTCTCACCTGGTGCTGCGAACTGAAGCTGGATGGCCTGGCGGTCAGTCTTCTCTATGAAAACGGCGTGCTGGTGCGTGCCGCGACGCGTGGCGACGGTACGACGGGCGAAGACATCACTACCAACGTGCGTACCATCCGCGCGATCCCGCTGAAGCTGCAGGGTGACAACATTCCTGCACGTCTGGAAGTGCGCGGCGAGGTGTTTCTGCCCCAGGCGGGCTTCGAGAAAATTAACGAAGAGGCACGTCGCACCGGCGGTAAGGTGTTTGCTAACCCGCGTAACGCGGCGGCGGGCTCGCTGCGCCAGCTTGATCCGCGCATCACCGCGAAGCGACCGCTTACGTTCTTCTGCTACGGCGTCGGTATTCTGGAGGGCGGCGAGCTGCCGGATACCCATCTCGGGCGTCTGCTGCAGTTTAAGGCGTGGGGCCTGCCGGTGAGCAACCGCGTTCAGCTCTGCGACTCGCCGGAAGCGGTGCTGGCGTTCTACCACAAGGTGGAAGCGGACCGTCCGACGCTCGGCTTTGATATTGATGGCGTGGTCATCAAGGTGAACTCGCTGGCGCTGCAGGAGCAGCTGGGCTTTGTGGCGCGCGCGCCGCGCTGGGCGGTGGCGTTTAAGTTCCCGGCTCAGGAGCAGATGACCTTCGTCCGCGACGTGGAGTTCCAGGTGGGACGTACGGGGGCCATTACCCCGGTCGCTCGTCTGGAGCCCGTGCAGGTGGCGGGTGTGTTGGTGAGTAATGCCACGCTGCATAATGCCGATGAGATCGAACGCCTTGGTCTGCGTATCGGTGACAAAGTGGTGATCCGCCGCGCGGGTGATGTGATCCCGCAGGTGGTTAACGTCGTGGAGTCAGAACGTCCTGACGATACGCGCGAGGTTGTCTTCCCGACCCATTGTCCGGTGTGCGGCTCGGACGTTGAGCGCGTAGAAGGTGAAGCGGTGGCGCGCTGTACGGGCGGCTTAATCTGTGGCGCGCAGCGTAAAGAGTCGCTAAAGCACTTCGTCTCCCGTCGCGCAATGGACGTTGACGGTATGGGCGACAAGATTATCGATCAGCTGGTTGAGAAAGAGTACGTCCACACGCCAGCGGATCTCTTCAGGCTGACCGCAGGTAAACTAACCGGTCTGGATCGCATGGGGCCAAAGTCAGCCCAGAACGTTGTTAACGCGCTGGAAGCGGCAAAAGAGACCACCTTCGCCCGTTTCCTTTATGCGCTGGGCATTCGTGAAGTGGGTGAAGCGACGGCAGCAGGGCTGGCGGCGTACTTTGGTACGCTGGAGGCGCTGGAAAAGGCAAGCATCGAGGAGCTACAGAAAGTCCCGGATGTCGGCATCGTCGTCGCCACGCACGTCTTTAACTTCTTTGCTGAAGAGAGCAACCGCGAGGTCATCGGCCAACTGCTGGCAGAGGGCATCAAATGGCCTGCGCCGGTCGTCGTCAACGCCGAAGAGATCGACAGCCCGTTCGCCGGTAAAACGGTGGTGCTGACCGGCAGCCTGAGCCAGCTATCCCGTGATGATGCAAAGGCACGTCTGGTGGCGCTGGGAGCCAAAGTGGCGGGCAGCGTGTCGAAGAAAACTGATCTGGTCATTGCCGGGGAGGCCGCCGGTTCGAAGCTGGCGAAAGCCCAGGAGCTCGGCATTGAGGTTATCGACGAAGCAGAAATGATGCGTCTGTTAGGAGAGTAACGTGGAGAAAGAGCAGCTCGTTGAGATCGCCAATACGGAGATGCCGTTCGGTAAATATAAGGGCCGCAGGCTGATTGATTTGCCGGAGGAGTATCTGCTGTGGTTTGCCCGTAAGGATGAATTCCCGGCAGGGCGACTGGGCGAGCTGATGGCTATCACGTTACTGATCAAAACCGAGGGGCTGACCCAGCTGGTGCAGCCCCTGAAACGTCCTTAAGCCTTTGCGGCGCGGGTCCCTTCCTGCGCCAGTTTTTCCGTCTGGCGCTTGTAGCGACGCGCCAGCACCGCGCAGACCATCAGCTGGATCTGATGGAAAATCATTAGCGGCAGTACCATCATTCCAATCACCGAGGTCGGGAACAGAATGTTGGCCATCGGGATACCGTTTGCCAGACTCTTCTTCGAACCGCAGAACACAATCGTAATTTCATCCGCTTTGTTGAAGCCGCACTTGCGTGCCACAAAGACGTTTACTGCAATGACAATTGCCAGCAGGATGAGGCTGACCACCACGATAAAGAGCAGCGAACCAGCGCCCACCTTATGCCAGATCCCGTTCACGACCGCTTCGCTGAAGGCGGAATAGACCACCAGCAGGATCGACGACTGGTCGGTTTTTGAAATCCATTTCTTGTGCTTTGCCACAAATGCGCCCGTCCACGGACGCGAGAGATGCCCCAGCACAAACGGCAGCAGCAGCTGCAAACAGATTTTGCCGACCTGCTCAAGGTTACCTTCCGCGCCGTGCATGTTCATCAGCAGGCCCACCAGCAGCGGGGAGACGAAAATCCCCAGCAGGCTGGATGCCGATGCCGAGCAGACGGCGGCCGCAACGTTCCCTCCCGCCAGAGAGGTAAAGGCAATGGCGGATTGCACGGTAGCCGGCAGAATACAGAGATACAGAAAACCGGTATAGAGCGCCGGGTCGACGTTAACCGGTGCCCACCAGGCAAACAGCACGCCGAGGATCGGAAAGAGAATGAACGTGCTGCACATTACCCAGAGATGCAGCCGCCAGTGGCTCCCCCCTGCGATAATCGCTTCACGGGACAGCTTCGCGCCGTGCATAAAAAACAGCAGTGCGATGGCGGCCGTCGTCAGCCCTTCAAAGAACGGGACGAACCCGCCGCGAGCGGGAAAGAACGAGGCCAGTAAAACGGTAACGACCAGGGTGAGCGTAAACGGATCAACAATACGAAATAGTTTCATAATGACTCCTGAAAACAGATGTCGCTATTGTGCTTTTTTCCGTTTGAGAAATAAAATTGATTTATTGCATCCATTCATGAATTAAACAGATGAATTATTCTTTACGCCAGCTCCGCATTTTCGTTACCGTCGCCAATGCCCGCAGCTTTAGCCGGGCAGGGGAGATGATTGGCCTGAGCCAGTCGGCGGTCAGCCACAGCGTGAAAGAACTGGAAAATCAGACCGGCGTACGGTTGCTTGACCGCACCACGCGCGAAGTGGTATTGACCGAAGCCGGGCAGCAGCTTGCTCTGCGCCTTGAACGGCTGCTGGATGAGCTGAACAGCACGCTCAGAGACGTGGGGAGGCTGGGGCAGCAGCTTTCTGGTACCGTGCGGGTCGCGGCCAGCCAGACGATATCTGCACACCTTATCCCGCAGTGTATTGCCGAGGGGAACCATCGCTACCCGGACATTGACTTTGTCCTGCATGACCGGCCACAGCAGTGGGTACTGGAGAGCATCCGCCAGGGGGATGTCGATTTTGGTATTGTTATCGATCCCGGCCAGGTGAGCGATCTGGAGTGCGAAAGCGTACTTTCGGAGCCCTTTTTGCTGCTCTGCCGTGACGACGATCCGCTGGCCGCGTTGCCTGACGTCAGGTGGCAGTCACTGCAGGGCGCAAACCTGGTTTTACAAGATTATGCTTCGGGCAGCCGCCCGCTGATTGATTCCGCACTGATGAATCAGGGGGTAAAGGCAGCGATCGTGCAGGAGATTGGTCACCCGGCAACGCTGTTTCCCATGGTGGAAGCCGGGATCGGCATCAGCGTGTTGCCCGCCCTGGCGCTTCCCCTGCCTCAGGGAAGTCGACTGGCCGTGAAGCGGTTGACGCCCGTTGTCGAACGAAAGCTAATGCTGGTGCGGCGAAAAAATCGTTCACTCTCGGGGGCGGCGCAGGCTATCTGGGAAGTGGTGCGTATCCAGGCACAGCGATTGACCGAGGCCCGCATACGCGATCCACTGTTTAACGCTTCAGAAGATTAGATGTAGATATCAATCTGATTATTGTCTGTTGGGCTATTCACACCTTCCACTTTGCCCAATTTTTGATCCTGCTTTTTCTGGGCCTCTTCGGCCTGCTGGCGCTGCAGTGCGGCGAGCTGCGCCTGAAGCACTTTGATCTGGGTCTGAATCAGTTCCTGCTGCTTTTTCTTATCTTCCGTGCTGCCGGGACTGTTCGCCAGCTCGTTTAACTGCTGAGTCAGTTTTTGGATTTTGTCGAGAATGCGGGTGATTTGCGCAGAGATATCGTTACCGCCAGAAGCCCCATTCCCGCCACTGCTGGTTTGAATAGATTGGGTTGATGCCTGAATGGTCGTCATACTTTTTCCTCGCGTTATAAAACAGAGGTATCGGCACCGACGGGATTAGCTTGAGGAAAATGCGGCAGGTTCACATTTTTTATATCGCAGATAGCAAAAAAGCGCCTTTAGGGCGCTTTTTTACATTGGTGGGTCGTGCAGGATTCGAACCTGCGACCAATTGATTAAAAGTCAACTGCTCTACCAACTGAGCTAACGACCCGAAATGGTGGGCGATGACGGGCTCGAACCGCCGACCCCCTCCGTGTAAAGGAGATGCTCTACCAACTGAGCTAATCGCCCATTTCGGAACTGCTGCGATAAGATGAGAATGGTGGGCGATGACGGGCTCGAACCGCCGACCCCCTCCGTGTAAAGGAGATGCTCTACCAACTGAGCTAATCGCCCAATCTCAATCCTTATCTACACTGCGAGTCTACCGAAGTAGATGGTGGGTGATGACGGGCTCGAACCGCCGACCCCCTCCGTGTAAAGGAGATGCTCTACCAACTGAGCTAATCACCCCCGCTGTGTGGAGTCGCATTATAGGGAGAGTTGAAAATGAGTCAACGCATTTTCTAAAGTTTTTATTCGTTCGTCGTAAAATTAAGCAAAACGATCGCGAAACGGGCAGTGGCGCATGATTTCTAAACAAAAATCGCAAACTCGGGCCCGATTCAGGGAACAACATTGAGGAATCGCCGCACAGTGATAGAATATTGCCCATTGTTTTTTCCCCAGGATTTGCCGATTGCCGGCATCTTTATAACGTAAGGCCATTTCATGAAAATCAAAACTCGCTTCGCGCCGAGCCCGACAGGCTATCTGCACGTCGGTGGTGCACGTACCGCTCTCTATTCCTGGCTTTTCGCACGCCACAACAAAGGTGAGTTCGTGCTGCGTATTGAAGACACCGATCTTGAGCGCTCCACGCCAGAAGCAATTGAAGCCATTATGGATGGGATGAACTGGCTGAACCTGGAATGGGACGAAGGTCCCTATTTCCAGACCAAACGCTTTGACCGCTATAACGCCGTCATTGATGAGATGCTGGTCGCGGGCACGGCGTATAAGTGCTACTGCTCCAAAGAGCGTCTGGATGCGCTGCGTGAAGAGCAGATGGCGAACGGTGAAAAGCCGCGTTATGACGGCCGCTGCCGCCACGACCACAGCGAGCATGCTGCAGATGAGCCTTGCGTTGTGCGTTTTGCTAACCCGCAAGAGGGGGCTGTGATCTTTGACGATCAGATCCGTGGCCCGATCGAATTCAGCAACCAGGAGCTCGACGATCTGATCATCCGTCGTACCGATGGTTCTCCAACCTACAACTTCTGCGTCGTGGTTGACGACTGGGATATGGAAATTACCCACGTTGTGCGCGGTGAAGACCATATCAACAACACGCCACGTCAGATCAACATCCTGAAGGCGCTGAACGCCCCTGTGCCTGTTTATGCGCACGTCTCCATGATCAACGGCGACGACGGGAAAAAGCTGTCTAAACGTCACGGTGCGGTGAGCGTGATGCAGTATCGCGACGACGGCTATCTGCCAGAAGCGCTGCTGAACTATCTGGTGCGTCTGGGCTGGGCTCACGGTGACCAGGAGATCTTCAGCCGCGAAGAGATGATCGAACTGTTCTCTCTGAGCTCTGTCAGCAAATCCGCCAGCGCGTTCAACACCGACAAGCTCCTGTGGCTGAACCATCACTACATCAATACCATGCCGCGAGAATATGTGGCGACGTATCTGCAGTGGCACATTGAGCAGGCAAATATTGATACCCGCACAGGCCCTGAGCTGGCGGATCTGGTGAAACTGCTCGGCGAGCGCTGCAAAACGCTGAAAGAGATTGCTGAAAGCTGCCGCTACTTCTATGAAGAGTTTGATGCGTTTGATGCGGACGCCGCGAAGAAACACCTTCGCCCGGTTGCGCGTCAGCCGCTGGAAGTGGTGCGTGACAAGCTGGCTGCCATTACCGAGTGGACCACAGAGAATGTGCATCACGCCATTCAGGCGACGGCGGACGAGCTGGAAGTTGGCATGGGTAAAGTCGGTATGCCACTGCGCGTTGCGGTGACCGGTGCGGGTCAGTCTCCGGCGCTGGACGTAACGGTTCATGCTATCGGCAAATCACGCAGCGTGGCGCGCATTAACAAGGCTCTGGACTTTATCGCTGAACGAGAAAATCAGCAGTAATGACGTCTCAGATAAAACAAACGGCAGGGGAACCTGCCGTTTTTTTATGCTTCTTCTTCTGCAATACCCAGACGCTTAAGAAAGCCTTGAATGCCTTCGCGCTTCAGGAAGGTGTCCAGACGCTTCTGCTCTGCTGCAGTCATACTCTCCAGCGTCTCAATTATGCCCGGAAACAGGTTTTCAGAGGGGGCATTGTAGGCGGAAGTGGCCTCCGCGAGATGGTAAACCGCCTGACGGTTGCGAATCGCCGGGAGACTCATAATATGTTCCTTCACGCGCGCATCGATATGAATGAGCCTCGCGCGGCCGCCTTTCACGCCGTTGAGTCCTTCTGTTTTCCAGCCCTGCTGGCGAATCCAGCGATTAACCGTTTGCCTGGCAACGCCCAAACTCTCCGCCAGCTCTTCCGTGGTCATTTTGCTCCTTAATTTTTTCATATCAGTCCCGATCGCGAATCCCTAAACGTTGCAACAATCCGGTGATCCCTTCCCGCAGTAACAGCGATGTCATCTGTTTCTGCTCTTCCGGCGTCATTTCATCAGCCAGCGTCAGGAGTAGGGTGTGAAGCGAACTGTTATGGCTGGTACCTTCTGCCATATCGGACGTTTCGCTTGCCCGACGTGCGCTGCGGATAAAGTCGCGGACTTTTTCGTTCACATGTACCAGTCGCGCTTTCCCGCCCTGAACGCCAGGTTTTGGTGACGTAATCCAACCCTCTTTGCGTACCCATTTATTGATGGTCTGTCGGCTATAGCCAGTGAGCAGGGCTAACTCTTCTGGCGTCATTCGTTCCTTGATCATGCAATTTCCTGAATATCAGTGGGGTTAATTAACGGCTCATTTTATAGCACCGTTTTACATGAAAACGTGACAGGCTTAACTCCTGATTACGAGCACGCTCGCAAAGTGATTCATTTGCATGATTTTTCGGCGATCGAACGGCGGTCATTGATTTTGCCGTTGACACTCCGCAGCGGAATTCATATTATGCCGCCCGTCAACATGACAGCTTTACGATGGGGCTATAGCTCAGCTGGGAGAGCGCTTGCATGGCATGCAAGAGGTCAGCGGTTCGATCCCGCTTAGCTCCACCAAACTCTGAACCCAACAGAGTGCGGTCAGTAAAGTCACATGTGGGGCTATAGCTCAGCTGGGAGAGCGCTTGCATGGCATGCAAGAGGTCAGCGGTTCGATCCCGCTTAGCTCCACCAAAATTGTAAACCCTCGTCAAATGACGAGGGTTTTTTTTATCTGTTTGTAACGCCCGTCACTGGTTTTTGTTATCAAAAAGAAGGTATTCCCATACCTCACCTCAATCGAAATCAATAAACGTGTCTATAAATAGACTTGAACTTGATTCGTGCAATTAATAAACCTATTATCCATCCGGTCAATGATTCAGACGGATAATATACTCATCAGCTTAATGAATAGAAAAACGTACAATAATGTAAAGATATTTATAATTGCCCTGACACTTTGTCTGATTGCGGTACCTGTCTCCCGTTATCTCTCTCCACGCGCAATTGTTAATGGTCATGACGTTTATTTAGCATGGCTGCCGCTCAGCGTGATGCTGGCGGTAATTCTGCTATTTGGGCGCAGGGCTATTCTTCCCATTTTGTTAGGTTTTACTGTCACTAATTTATTCTATATTAATTTAGCGCCGCTACAATATTCAGTTTTGCTGTTCTGTCAGACCTTTGCGTTGTTCGCGGCCTGCGGTCTGCTACGCCTCATGCTGGGCAAGCGCTGGCGCCACTCCATCCCTAACAAGCACATCGGGCTACGTATATTCTGGCTCGGTTTTATGGTGCCATTTGGTATTAAGCTGTCGATGTATATGGCAGGCTATTTGTTTGATTTTCCGGTGACTATCTCAACCTATTTCGGCGAAGGAACGGTAATTTATAATGTTGTGGATATTCAAAGCCTGATATGCGCGGGGCTGATTTTTACCATGATGTTCTATTACCCATTAAGAATGATAATTAATCCTCGTTATGCCGTCACCTTCTGGCGGCGAAGCGTGAAGCCCGTGTTTTATCACAAGAATCCATTATATATTTTTGTCTGGCTGATGCTTTTAGGCGCCATTCTCATCATTTTATGTGGTCCTTTTGAATCACCGGTCATTGCGGGCTATTTGATGCCGCTGATTTTTATTCTTTTTACCCTGGCAATAAGCCGCCTGACCTATGCGTTGATTTCTCTGCTGTGGGCCACCTCAGCGCTCCTGCTGTTGACCTACAATTACAACTTCCTGAACGGGGTCGAATCGGGCCATTCACTCTCCTTTATCCTCTCCGTGCTGATCTCTTTCGCTATCTGCTTGCTTTACATGTCGCGCATTTACCAGCGCAGCGAGTGGCTGAAGCGGGGCTGGCAGGGCAGGGCGCTTACCGATCCCCTTACCGGTTTGCCCAATATTCGTGCGCTGGAAGATTATCTTGAGATTCACCCGGATGCCAAAGTGTGCATTCTGCGCATGGATAACCTGGAGTTTTTGAGCCGCCACTACGGGATTATCATGCGGGTCCACTGCAAACGTACGATCGCCACGTCGCTACAGCCACTTTTGCAGAAAGATGAGACGCTCTTCCAGCTTCCGGGAAGCGAACTGGTGCTGGTATTACTGGGGCCGGGAACCGCCGAGCGTCTCCAGCATATGGTCGATCGGCTGAACAGCCGTAAGATTTTCTGGAACAACACCGGGCTGGATATTGAATTTGGCGCATCCTGGGGAATGGTCGAAAACGGCGAAAAGCTGCATCACACGCTGGGACAGCTGAGCTGGCTGGCAGAGCAGGCCTGCGGAGAGCAAAACGTTCTCGCGCTCACGAATAGCCTTGAGGCGGCATCAGGACAAACGACAGAGCGTGTCCTGATGCTGGCGCGGATTAAGCATGCCCTTGAGGCGGGGCAGTTCCATTTATACGCGCAACCGATCCAGAAGGCGGACGGGAGCGGGTATTACGAAATCCTGGCGCGTATGGAGAGCGAGGGCGAGATCTTCACCCCTGACCGCTTTATTCCGCTGATTGCCCAGTTCAACCTCAGCCATCGGTTTGATATGTGCATTATGGAGAAATTACTGCTGTGGCTGCGCGATCACCCTTCAACACAGGCTGGCACCCGTTTCTCCGTCAATCTGATGCCGCTCACGCTGATGCAAAAAGAGGTGGCGACCGAGATTTGCGCGCTGTTTGAACGGTACGGCGTGGCACCTCAGGCCGTCGTGATTGAGATCACCGAGGAGCAGGCTTTTTCAAATTCAGGCACAAGTATCAACAATATTCAGCAGCTGCGGGATTACGGTTTCCGAATTGCCATAGATGATTTTGGTACTGGCTACGCCAACTACGAGCGCCTCAGACGCCTGCAGGCGGACATCATTAAAATTGACGGCTGCTTTGTGAAAGACATTTGTACAGACGACATGGATGCAATGATCGTCCAGTCGATGTGTAATCTGGCGAAGGCGAAATCGCTGTGCGTCGTCGCGGAATACGTCGAAACGCCGGCCCAGCGGGAGATGCTGCTTCGCTTTGGTGTGGATTACCTGCAGGGATACCTGATAGGCAAACCCAAACCGCTGGAAGAATTGCGGGCATAAAAAAACCGGGAGCCAGGCTCCCGGTTTTTGTTTAACGGTAAACGTTACAGAACCAGTGCCGCGATGGATGCGGACAGGACGCTCACCAGCGTAGAGCCGTAAACCAGCTTCAGGCCAAAGCGAGAAACCACGTTACCCTGCTCTTCGTTCAGACCCTTAATCGCTCCGGCGATGATACCGATAGACGAGAAGTTCGCGAAGGAGACCAAGAACACGGAGAGAATACCTTCCGCGCGCGGAGAAAGCGTGCTGGCAATTTTCTGCAGATCCATCATCGCAACGAATTCGTTAGAAACCAGTTTGGTTGCCATGATACTGCCCACCTGCAGCGCTTCGTGAGCCGGAACACCCATCACCCATGCAACAGGGTAGAAGATGTAGCCCAGAATGCCCTGGAAGGAGATACCCAGCACCGCGGCGAACAGGGCATTCAGTGCAGAAATCAGCGCAATGAAGCCGATCAGCATGGCGGCAACGATAATCGCGACTTTGAAACCGGCCAGGATGTATTCACCCAGCATTTCGAAGAAGCTCTGGCCTTCGTGCAGGTTAGACATCTGGATGTTCTCTTCGCTGGCGTCAACGCGGTACGGGTTGATCAGCGACAGAACGATAAAGGTGCTGAACATGTTCAGTACCAGCGCAGCCACCACGTATTTTGGTTCCAGCATGGTCATATACGCGCCCACGATAGACATGGAAACGGTAGACATTGCGGTTGCCGCCATGGTGTACATGCGGTTGCGGGACATCTTGCCGAGAATATCTTTATACGCGATGAAGTTCTCAGACTGACCGAGGATCAGGGAACTGACGGCGTTGAAGGATTCCAGCTTACCCATGCCGTTCACTTTGGATAACAGGAAACCAATTCCACGAATCACGAACGGCAGAACGCGGATGTGCTGCAGAATACCGATCAGCGCGGAGATGAAGACGATAGGGCAGAGAACCTTCAGGAAGAAGAACGCCAGACCTTCGTCGTTCATTTTACCGAAGACAAAGTTGGTCCCTTCATTGGCGAATCCGAGCAGTTTTTCGAACATTTCGGAGAAGCCTTTCACGAAGCCGAGGCCTACGTTGGAGTTCAGGAAGAACCACGCAAGTAAAACTTCAATGACCAGCAGTTGGACAACATAACGAATACGAATTTTTTTGCGGTCTGTGCTGACCAGCAATGCGAGTGCAGTAACGACAACAAGTGCCAGGACAAAATGAAGGACGCGGTCCATATTTGCTCCAAATATGAGGCAGGTTTAATTTTCGTGCACATTCTATGTAACAAGCGAAAAGAAAACGAGATCGAGGACACACTATAGTTACATCCTGTGACGAGTCTCAAAAATAGTGATCCACAATACATTTTTGTTATGTTAGGTAAATGAGTGAAAAGTTAAGTTTGTGTGCTAGTCTTCACAAAAGCATGCGCGATTTCAGTTTCAGTTAGATCGCCCCACTTACCCGCCCGTCTATCGTTCAAAGCTATCAGAGAAATCACTGCAAACTTCATAAATGATCTTGATAATCATTCTCATTTTGATAGCATTAAACATAGCAAAGGCTATATTTCAGAGGCAGAAATGACAAACAGTCGCGTAGAGGGTAGCAGTGGCAGAGCAGCGCGCAAGTTGCGGTTCGCATTAATGGGACCTGCGTTCATCGCTGCCATTGGTTATATCGATCCAGGTAACTTTGCGACCAATATTCAGGCCGGGGCCAGCTTCGGTTATAAGCTGCTCTGGGTGGTCGTCTGGGCAAACCTGATGGCAATGCTGATTCAGATGCTCTCCGCAAAGCTGGGGATTGCGACGGGCAAAAACCTGGCGGAGCAAATTCGCGACCATTATCCGCGTCCCGCGGTCTGGCTCTACTGGGTTCAGGCTGAAATCATCGCCATGGCCACTGACCTTGCTGAATTTATTGGCGCAGCGATCGGCTTTAAGCTGATTCTGGGTGTGTCGCTGTTGCAGGGGGCGGTCCTCACCGGGATTGCCACGTTCCTGATCCTGATGCTGCAGCGTCGGGGTCAAAAGCCGCTGGAGAAGGTCATTGGCGGTCTGCTGCTGTTTGTAGCGGCGGCCTATATCGTTGAGCTAATCTTCTCACAGCCGAATCTGGCGCAGCTCGGTAAAGGAATGGCGATCCCAAGCCTGCCGACCTCGGAAGCGGTGTTCCTGGCCGCCGGGGTGCTGGGGGCGACCATCATGCCGCATGTGATCTATCTCCACTCCTCTCTGACTCAGCATCTCCACGGTGGGACGCGTAAAGAGCGTTACTCCGCCACCAAATGGGACGTGGCGATCGCCATGACCATCGCGGGGTTTGTCAATCTGGCGATGATGGCTACTGCAGCCGCAGCTTTCCACTTTAACGGTCATACCGGTATTGCCGATCTCGACCAGGCGTATCTCACGCTGGAGCCGTTGCTGAGCCATGCTGCCGCCACGATATTTGGCCTTAGCCTGGTGGCTGCTGGTCTCTCTTCTACGGTGGTGGGCACGCTGGCAGGCCAGGTGGTGATGCAGGGGTTTGTCCGGTTCCATATTCCGCTGTGGGTTCGTCGTTCCGTCACCATGCTGCCGTCTTTTGTGGTGATTCTGATGGGACTCGACCCAACGCGAATTCTGGTCATGAGCCAGGTGCTGCTGAGTTTTGGTATTGCGCTGGCGCTGGTGCCGCTGCTGATCTTTACCAGCAACAAAACTCTGATGGGCGAGCTGGTCAACTCAACGCTGGTGAAACGAACCGGGTGGGCCATCGTGGTGGTGGTCGTGGCGCTGAACCTGTGGTTGTTAGTGGGAACTGCGCTGGGTCTTTAACAAAAAAAGGAGCCGTGGAGGCTCCTTTTTGATTAGTGATGGTGGCCGTGACCATGACCTTTCCCGCGACCCCAGCCGCCGCGACGGTCGTCACGATCGTTCCAGCCTTCACGGTAACCGCGCTCATAGGCGCTGTCTTTATACCAGCCGCGGTGTCTGCCGTTATCATGTTTCCACCAGCGATCGCCGCGCCACTCATAGTGACGATGCCAGTAATCACGGTCGCGCCAGTAGCCGCCGTCCCAGTATCTGCCGTAGTCGTCACGATCGCCAATTTGTAATTTTACTGATGGCAACAGGGTGATTTCGCCCGCAGTGGCGATCAGCGGCGCCGAAGCCAGTAATACCGCTGCAAGAATCAGTGACCTGAACATACTCTTTCTCCTTCACGATCGGGGCCTTTGTTGGGCCTGTTAACGCAATTTTACGAGTTGGTAAAGCGTCGTATCATCGCCTCAACTCCGAATTCCTGGGTGAGAGCACTTTTTGCTAAAAGTGATGTTATATTGAGCTGCTCAGGATCGCGTCTATACGGGCCAACTCTTCTGCAGAGAAATGGCGGTTTGCCAGCATCCCCACGGCGTCATCAATCTGAGCCGCTTTACTTGCCCCAATCAGCACCGACGTCACGTCCTCATGGCGTAATACCCAGGCCAGCGCCATCTGGGACAGCTTCTGGCCGCGACTTTCTGCCAGGGCATTCAGCTTCCTGACTTTCTCCAGCTTCTCTTCGGTGAGCTGATCGGGTTTAAGGAACTGACTGCCGCTTGCCGCGCGTGAGTCTGCGGGGATGCCGTTCAGATAGCGATTGGTCAGTTGCCCGCCGGCCAGCGGCGAGAAGGGAATACAGCCGACTCCTTTTTCCTGCAACACGTCCAGCAGCCCCGCTTCCGGCGCACGTTCAAAGAGGGAGTATTTCGGCTGGTGGATCAGGCAGGGCGTCCCGAGGTCATTAAGGATATCAATCGCCTGGCGAGCCAGAACAGCCGGGTAGTTGGATAATCCGACATACAAACCCTTCCCCTGACGCACCGCATGGTCAAGCGCTTTCATGGTTTCCTGCAGCGGCGTTTGAGGGTCTGGCCGGTGATGATAGAAGATATCTACATACTCCAGCCCCGTGCGCTTCAGGCTTTGATCGAGGCTTGCCAGCAGATATTTACGTGACCCCCAGTCGCCGTAAGGCCCCTCCCACATGGTATAACCCGCTTTGGTGGAGATGATTAGCTCGTCGCGCCAGGGCAGGAAATCCTCCTGCAAAATACGTCCGAAATTACGTTCGGCCGATCCGGGGGGCGGGCCATAGTTGTTGGCAAGGTCGAAATGCGTAATGCCCAGATCGAACGCACGCTGTAAAAGTTGACGGCTGTTTTCGATAAGGGTGGTGTCACCAAAGTTATGCCACAGCCCAAGTGAGATGGCAGGCAACCTGAGTCCGCTTCGCCCGCAGCGGCGATACTCCATTGTCCTGTAACGATTTTTGTCTGGCTGATAACCCATTTTCGTGACCTCTGGCGCTGAAGTGAAAAATCAGTGTATGCGTTTACATTTTCGTGAAAAAAAGCAGCATAGCGCAGCCTTTTTTGTAAAGCATTCTTTCCATGCCCTTCTTATCGCCAATTCTGGACAGCCATCACGCTTATTTAATACTCAAGGTGAGGTCAACATTAGAAGGATACCTGTTCATGCGTACCCCATACTGCGTCGCCGATTACCTGCTGGACCGTCTTACTGATTGTGGAGCCGATCATCTGTTTGGCGTGCCGGGCGACTATAACCTGCAGTTTCTCGACCATGTGATAGACAGCCCGGATATCTGCTGGGTGGGCTGTGCCAACGAGTTAAACGCTTCTTATGCCGCTGACGGATACGCCCGATGTAAGGGCTTTGCCGCGCTGCTGACGACATTTGGCGTAGGAGAGTTAAGCGCCATGAACGGCATTGCGGGCAGCTTCGCCGAGCACGTTCCGGTCTTGCATATTGTAGGGGCACCGGGTACGGCATCACAGCAAAGAGGGGAGCTGCTGCACCACACGCTTGGCGACGGTGAGTTTCGTCATTTTTATCATATGAGCGAGCCGATCACTGCTGCACAGGCGATCCTGACCGAACAAAACGCCTGTTATGAAATCGACCGGGTGTTAACGACAATGCTCCGGGAGCGTCGCCCCGGCTATCTGATGTTGCCTGCCGATGTGGCAAAAAAGGCCGCCACTCCCCCTGTAAACGCTCTCACGCTCAGGCATCCACATGCCGATAGTGCTTGCCTGAAAGCGTTCCGGGACGCCGCAGAAAACAAGCTTGCCAGGAGCAAGCGTACTGCGCTGCTGGCCGATTTCCTTGTCCTGCGCCACGGCCTGAAGCATGCGCTACAAAAATGGGTCAAAGACGTGCCGATGGCACACGCCACCATGCTGATGGGCAAAGGGATATTTGACGAACGTCACGCCGGATTTTATGGCACCTACAGCGGTTCAGCGAGCGCCGGTGCGGTAAAAGAGGCGATTGAAGGGGCGGATACCGTACTGTGCATCGGCACGCGATTTACCGATACCCTGACCGCCGGCTTCACGCATCAGCTCACCCCGGCACAAACGATAGAAGTTCAGCCTCATGCCTCACGCGTTGGTGATCTCTGGTTTACCGGCATCCCTATGCTTCAGGCAATCGAAACGCTGGTGGAACTGTGCAAACAGCACGTGCACGAGACACCCGCGCAGTCTTCTCAAAGCGCGATGGCCTACCCGCAGCCGGATGGCTCGCTGACGCAGGCGAATTTCTGGCAAACGTTGCAGACATTTATTCGTCCGGGAGACATCATTCTTGCGGATCAGGGCACCTCGGCCTTCGGCGCGATCGACCTTCGTCTGCCGGCTGACGTGAATTTTATCGTCCAGCCGCTGTGGGGATCGATTGGCTATACGCTGGCGGCAGCATTTGGCGCGCAAACGGCCTGCCCGAACCGGCGCGTGATTGTCCTGACGGGGGATGGCGCGGCGCAACTTACTATTCAGGAGCTTGGCTCGATGCTGCGGGATAAACAACACCCCATTATTCTGGTCCTGAACAACGAAGGGTACACGGTGGAAAGAGCGATCCACGGGCCTGAGCAGCGTTACAACGACATTGCACTATGGAACTGGACGCAAATCCCGCAGGCCCTGAGCCTTGATCCTCAGGCCCAGTGCTTGCGGGTCAGTGAAGCGGAGCAGCTGGCGGACGTCCTTGAGAAAGTGGCACACCACGAGCGGCTCTCGCTGATTGAGGTGATGCTGCCGAAAGCCGATATCCCTCCGCTGCTGGGGGCGATCACCAAAGCGCTGGAAGCGCGCAACAGCGCCTGATCATTTGTCGTTTCGCCAGGCCATCATCATCGGTTTGCCCGCCAGCAGGAGCCAGGCGGGCAACATCACGATGCAAAGTAACGGGATGAGGGTGGTATCCGGTACCACCACGGCGGCCATGAAGAGGCTCAGCCAGGCATCGCGCGTGACCACCAGCACCAGCCCCAGAATCGAGCAGGAAACGGTAATCGCAGCCGGAACGGCATCGACATGCTCGTGCAGCATCAGCCCCAGCGCGACGCCGACAAAGACCGCCGGGAAGATGCGTCCACCGCGGAAACCGCAGGCGGCCGCCACCACCAGCGCTGCCAGCTTGATCACGGCAAACAGCAGATAGTCGGAGACGCTAAACACCTGGCTGAAGGCCAGCTGCTGCATCTCGTCCAGTCCTTTAAACAGCGTCACCGGCCCGCCGATCGTACCTAAAATACCCAGAATCAAACCGCCAGCCCCCAGAATCAGCACCGGGTGTTTGAGTCTGTGCATCAGCCGGTGAAGGCGTGGAAGACACCATACTGCCACCATGCCCAGCGCAATGGCGATGGCGGCGACGATGGCACCGCTGAAAATATCGGCGATTTGCATCTGGCCGTAGTGGGGGAGGGAGAGTGAAAAATGGGGATGGAAAAACAGGCTGGTCGTCAACGCTCCGGCGGCGGCGGCCATCAGTGGGGCAAAGAGCTTGTCCCAGAGCGGGACATCGTTGTTACTGCTGAGCGTCTGAGAAAAGATCAGTGCCGCCGCAACGGGCGTGCCGAAGAGTGCCCCGATGGTGCCTGCGGAGGCGAGAATGGTCCAGTCCAGCGCGCCAACGCGGGGCAAAATGCGTGAACCAAGAAAAACCGCCAGGCCAATGTTCACGGCCATAATCGGATGCTCAGGTCCCAGACTAACACCGCCGGCCAGACCGATAATCAGCGCAATAATTAGCCCTGGCAACGCCGAGGGGGCTACCGGGGCACCAATCAACGGTTCCAGTGCCGGATCGGGGCCAGCATGGCCGGGACTAAAACGGATCACCAGGCCCACCGCAATACCGGTTAACGTCAGCATCCCAACGATCCAGGCAGGAGAGTCAGCGGTGACGCCCAGCCCTGCAGGAAGCGCGTTCCATAATAGTGTTTGCAGCACCGACGCGACTTTCATCACGACAATAAGGACCAGACTTGAAACCACGCCTATGATGAGCGCCGGAATTGCCAGCAACAGCATGGTTCTGGCTCGCGGGTGAAGCATGATGATTTCCTTGTACAAAACGGTATTACGTTACTTTGCACATTAAGCCTTATGGCAATAGTGCAAAAGGTGCTGAAACGGTAAAGTTATTCTGTGACGAAGATCGATAATCCATGGGCATTCACCTTCCGGTCGTTGTTGTTATCACGCCTTGAATTTACAGTGTCCCAAAGATTTATTCTGACTTTAGCGGAGCAGTAGAAGAATGACAAAGTATGCTTTGGTAGGCGATGTGGGCGGCACGAATGCGCGCCTTGCATTATGCGATGTAAATAGCGGTGAAATTTCCCGGGCGAAAACCTATTCCGGTCTCGATTATCCAAGCCTTGAGGCCGTTGTCCGCGTCTATCTGGAGGAGCATCAGATAAGCGTCGAAGATGGCTGCATCGCCATTGCCTGCCCGATAACCGGCGACTGGGTCGCCATGACCAACCATACCTGGGCATTCTCCATCGCCGAGATGAAAAAAAACCTCGGCTTTGCGCATCTTGAAATCATCAATGACTTTACCGCGGTGTCCATGGCGATCCCGATGCTGAAGCCTGAGCATCTGATCCAGTTTGGCGGCGCTGAACCGGTCGAAGGCAAGCCGATTGCGGTTTACGGGGCCGGTACCGGGCTGGGCGTTTCACATCTGGTGCATGTCGCTCAGCGCTGGGTGAGCCTGCCGGGTGAAGGTGGTCACGTGGACTTTGCGCCAAACAGCGAAGAAGAGGGCATTATCCTCGAAGAGTTACGCGCGGAGATCGGCCACGTCTCCGCCGAGCGCGTCCTTTCAGGACCGGGGCTGGTGAACCTGTACCGGGCGATTGTGAAATCGGACGGTCGTCTGCCGGAAAATCTGCAGCCGAAAGACGTCACCGAACGCGCGCTGGCGGACAGCTGCATTGACTGCCGTCGTGCCCTGGCGCTGTTCTGCGTGATCATGGGGCGCTTCGGCGGCAACCTGGCGCTGACGCTGGGTACCTTCGGAGGCGTTTATATCGCGGGCGGCATTGTGCCGCGCTTCCTGGAGTTCTTCAAAGCCTCCGGCTTCCGCGGCGGGTTTGAGGATAAAGGGCGCTTCAGAAGCTACGTGCAGGACATTCCGGTCTATCTGATCGTGCATGATAACCCAGGCCTGCTGGGGTCGGGTGCCCACCTGCGTCAGGTTCTCGGTCAAATCCTCTGACGCATAGCCCTCTCCCGCAGGAGAGGGCTTTTTTGTTACAGGTGCATGAGCTGGCGGAACTCTTTTACCTTGCTGCGGCTCACCGGCACCTGAAAATCCAGATCCTTCAGACGCAAAATGTAGGTGTTGTTAAACCAGGGTTCGATCTCGCGGATCTTGTTTAAATTGACGCAGAACGAGCGGTGGCAGCGGAAAAAGTGCGACGCAGGCAGCTTGCTGCAAAACTCGGTGATGTTCATCGCCATCACGTAAGATTCCCGTCGCGTATAGACAAACGTCATCTTTTCATGGGCTTCGGCATAGTAGATATCATTGACCGGCGTCACGATGATGCGCTCATCTTTGACCAAATTAATGGTGTCGTTTTCCCGTACCGTTGGGCTGGCGTTTGCAGGGGCGGTCTGCTGCTGCCACGCGGCCTCCAGCTTTTGCAGCATGCTGACAATCCGCGACTCCTGGTAAGGCTTAAGGATATAGTCAAATGCCTCCAGCTCGAAGGCCTCTACGGCGTGCTCTTTCCAGGCGGTCACGAACACAATAAACGGCTTATGGGCAAACTGATTGATGTTTTGCGCCAGCAATACGCCATCCAGCGACGGAATATTGATGTCCAGGAAGATGGCATCGACCCGGTTATGCTGCAGAAACTTCAGCACGTCCAGACCGTCATCAAAGGTACCCACAATTTCCATCTGGCTGTGGGTGTTGATAAGCCAGGTTAGCTCCTGTTGAGCCAGAATTTCATCTTCTACGATGATGACTTTCATGGGTTACTCCATCTGGGGCAACAGTGACGTTGCCGAATGAACGGGAGAGCGCTCGTTCGGGACGTAAAAAGCAATTTCGGTGCCCGGTTCAAAACGCTGAATATGCAGCCCGTCGCCGTAAAGCAGCTTGACCCGGTGGTGCACGTTCAGCAGGCCGATTTTATTTCCAGGCATCTCGTTAGACTCCACCCGCTCAATGACTTTTGGATCAATGCCGTGGCCGGTATCGCGCACGGCAATACGTACGCGGTTGCCGCTTTCGGTGACGCTGATGGTGACGACGCCTTTGCCTTTACACGGCTGAATGCCGTGAACAATCGCGTTTTCGACCAGCGGCTGGATAAGCAGGCTTGGGATCACGCAGTTGACCTCTTCATCAATATCGTAAATGACCGTGAGCTTGTCACCAAAGCGCGCCTGCTCAATCGCGATGTAGTCTTTAATCTGATACAGCTCTTTTTTGATGTCGATCTGCTCGTCATCTTTCAGCTCGATGTTGTAGCGCAGATAGCGCGACAGGTTAAAAATAAGCTGGCGCGCGGTGTCCGGATTAAGACGAATGGACGAGGAGATCGCGTTCAGCGCGTTAAACAGGAAATGGGGATTGATTTTGCTCTGCAGCGCGCGCAGCTCTGCCTTATTTGCCATCTCACGCAGTTGTTCCGCCCGGGATACTTCCAGCTGGGTGGAGATAATCTGTGACAGGCCGATGGCCATCTCCTGCAGCGTGGAGGTGATCTGATGCGCGTGGCAGTAATAAATTTTCAGCGTGCCCGTCACGACGCCTTTCTCCCACAGCGGAATCACCAGCATGGAGTGGATTTCCGGCGTTCGGTGGGCTTCATCATTGTTTTTAATAATGATTTTACCGTAGTTAATCGCCTGTCTGGTGGTTGGGCTGATGGTGTCATCATTATCGCGATAGTTGTGCTCCCCGACGCCAACGTAGGCCAGCACGTGGTCAATATTGGTGATGGCGACAGCGTCAGCGTGGATGTCATGGCGAATGATTTCGCAGACCTGACGCAACGACTCCGCGTTAACGTGGCGGAAGAGCGGCAGCGTTTTGTTGGCGATATCAAGCGCCAGCTTGGCCTGACGGGCGGCGCTGGCCTCTTTTTCCCCTTCTACGCTTTGCACCAGCAGCACGATAAAGCCGATGCACACGCTGCCCAGGATCATCGGAATACCGATTTTTGAGACGATATCCAGCCCAAGTTCGGTGGTCGGGGCCCAGACGACGACCAGGATCATGGTCAGCGTTTCGCACACCATGCCCGCCACGATCCCTGCGCGCCAGCGCTGTTTTTTCGGGATTTTGCGGCTGATCCAGCCGGAGAGCACCCCGGCGATAATGCTGGTAATAAAGCAGGGCACCGCCGTGACGCCGCCGATATCAATCAGGTAGCGATGGGTTCCGGCAATCACGCCGGTAATGACACCCACCCACGGGCCAAACAAAATTCCGCCGGACATCACGGCGATAATGCGCACGTTAACCAGCGAACCCTCTACCGGCACGCCAGACCAGGTGCTGAACAGGGCGAACAGCGAAAAGATGGCGGTAACGGCCAACAGCTCTTTTGGCGAGTGTGCGGATTTGTGCAATAGCTCGCGAAACAGGCGAATGCGAATGAGGAAAAACAGGCAAATCAGCATTAATGCCGCACGGTCAAAAACCGCCAGCAGCATAGTGAATATTTCGTGCACGAGTAGACCTGGGAAAACGGGAAAGAACCATGATAAAAAACCTGACGCGTGTTGACCAGCTATCCGTCAGGTTTATCAAATGAGGAAAAACCATAATTTCTAAAGGGGATCTTATGTCGGTAACGGACACATCCTGATTTTTTATAGCCTGCGTATCGTCAGGTAACTGTTTTGATATCATCCTGTTAAATAACAGCTATCAGAAAGCCAACCCTGAAACAGGGACTTCCGCTTTTCGGCACAGCCGGGTTCCGGTTTTCAGGCGATCGCTTTTTTTTCACTTCCCTCTCGACAGCGTGATTTTTTTCAGGTTATTTTCTAAGCACGCCACATCGGTGGCAGCGTCGCTCGGACGGTCCGGGCGCTAACGTTAATCTGAGGAATCTATGGCTGAATTCAGTCCTGAACGCCGTTTTACGCGTATCGATCGTCTCCCCCCTTATGTTTTCAATATCACCGCTGAACTGAAGATGGCTGCGCGTCGGCGCGGCGAAGATATTATTGATTTCAGCATGGGTAACCCTGACGGCCCAACGCCACCGCATATCGTTGAAAAACTCTGCACGGTTGCCCAGCGTCCGGATACGCACGGCTACTCGACCTCGCGCGGTATTCCCAGATTACGTCGCGCGATCTCGCGCTGGTATCAGGATCGCTATCAGGTTGATATCGATCCGGAAAGTGAAGCGATTGTCACCATCGGCTCGAAAGAGGGGCTGGCACACCTGATGCTGGCTACGCTGGATCATGGCGATACGGTGCTGGTACCGAATCCCAGCTACCCAATCCACATCTACGGTGCGGTGATTGCCGGGGCGCAGGTCCGTTCGGTTCCGCTGGTGGAAGGGGTCGATTTCTTTAACGAACTGGAACGTGCGATTCGCGAAAGCTATCCGAAACCGAAGATGATGATCCTCGGTTTCCCATCGAACCCAACGGCCCAGTGCGTGGAGCTCGATTTCTTCGAGAAAGTGGTCGCGCTGGCGAAGCGTTATGACGTGCTGGTGGTTCACGATTTAGCCTATGCCGACATCGTGTATGATGGCTGGAAAGCGCCATCTATTATGCAGGTCCCGGGCGCGCGTGACGTGGCGGTAGAGTTCTTCACCCTGTCGAAAAGCTACAACATGGCGGGCTGGCGTATTGGCTTTATGGTGGGTAACAAAACGCTGGTGAGCGCACTGGCGCGAATTAAAAGTTACCACGATTACGGCACCTTCACGCCGCTGCAGGTTGCGGCTATCGCTGCTCTTGAGGGCGACCAGCAGTGCGTCCACGAGATTGCCGCTCAGTATAAGCGCCGTCGCGACGTGCTGGTAAAAGGCTTGCATGAAGCGGGCTGGATGGTGGAAATGCCGAAGGCGTCCATGTACGTCTGGGCGAAAATTCCGGAACCATACGCGGCGATGGGATCGCTGGAGTTTGCCAAAAAGCTGCTCCAGGATGCGAAGGTGTGCGTATCACCGGGAATTGGCTTTGGTGATTATGGCGACACCCATGTGCGGTTTGCCCTGATTGAAAATAGCGACCGCATTCGTCAGGCGGTGAGGGGCATCAAGAGTATGTTCCGGGCCGACGGGCTTCTCTCCTCGAAGAGCGTGGCTGAAAATCCCGCGTCATCATGACATAAAAAAACAGGAGCCAATGGCTCCTGTTTTTTTGACTGCATGTTCTTCACTAGATCATCAGGGCAAAGGTTCCGGCCCAGACTAAAACAATCACCGAAATGCCCATAAAGAAATATTTCACGTTTCATCGCTCCGCGTATCTTGTGGTACGCATTTAAAAACAGAGTCCACCTGATTATAGAGAACTGAAATCCGGTCAAAGCGGAAATGAGAATTTTCCCGTTTCGCCGCTGACTCCAGCTCAGAATTCTGTGCTTTCCTGTTGCCAGACGGCGCTAATGTACGCCTAAAAATGAGGGGTGACAAGAGGGATTTTTTTAAATAATTTCCGTCACTTACGAGTGTCGTGGAACGGCGACAGTTTGATTTCGCATCGCAATAAATTCACTTTGGGCGACGCAATGAAAAACGGTTTCTTAACGGATGACAGGTGATTGAAAAGGTTAGTTTCTTAGCGAAACTAACCTTTCTGAAGAGCTTAAATATAGAGCGAGGCTTCGCCAATAGGGCGGGTTTTGAAACGACGATGCATCCACAGATACTGCTCTGGCGCACGCATGATTTCAGTTTCGATGACTTTATTGATAAACGCCGCGGCTTCGCACTCGTTTTCAGGATAGTTAGCCATCTCAGGAGAGATGTGCAGACGATAGCCTGATTTATCTGCTTTTCTCACCATCGTCACGGTCAGCATGGAAGCGCCCGACAAACGAGAAATGACAAAGGTGCCGTTGGTCGTCGCAACATCTTTAACCGCAAAGAAAGGCGCAAAGCTGCTGCCTTTACGTCCATAATCCTGATCGGGGGCAAACCAGACGGCTTCACCTTTCTTCAGAGCCCCGACCATACCGCGCAGGTTATTACGGCTGATCATCGCCTTATTCGAACGCATGCGGCCACGCGTTTGTACCCACTCCATCAGCGGACTGTTGTGTGGTCGATAGGTCGCCATCATTGGCTGGCACAGGCCCATCACGCGGCCACCCAGTTCCAGCGACATAAAGTGAACGCCGACGACCATCACGCCGCGTTTTTGCATCTGCGCGCGTTTAAGGTTATCCAGCCCTTCCACGTCAAACCACTTGCGGACGCGCTCATCCGGCCAGAACCAGGCCATGCCGGTTTCAAGCAGTGCCATGCCGATAGACTTGAAGTTTTCAGCGATGAGTTTCTCGCGCTCTTCGGCATTGTAATGCGGAAAGCAAAGCTCAATATTTTTACGCGCGATGGATTCGCGGCGTTTCAGGAAGAAGCGGGAAGCGCTGCCCAGTTTCGACCCCAGCAAACGCAGGACAGGGTACGGAAGTTGAACCAGCAGCCAGAGAACGCCAAGACCAAACCATGTAAACCAGTAACGCGGGTGTAAAAACGCGCGTTGAAATTTGGATTGAGACAAAATAGTAAAACCTATGTGAAGCCTGTAAAGGTAGCGCAGAGTTTGCGATACGACGTGCCGATAAGACCGTTCTTCAAGGTGATGGTTGCAGGCTTTACCGAACTTTACGGCGTTGCCTGGCCACTGCTGATTTGGGCGGGCGGCGTAATGTAGCACCGTTATACGATATGTGCTATTACTCGTTTTTGATTAAAAAAGCGGCAGTTAAGGAGGTGCTTGATTTTACAGATTTTATAGAAAGTCGCATTGAAAGTGTTTTTCCTGACTGAGCGGAGAGCAGAAGCCCTGGCGATCGGATGGAAGACGTAACGAAAAAGAATGGCATTGTTGAGTTACGGCAAATTAATTATTTCTCGTTTATTTCTTCCTTACCTAATAAATAAGAATTTTCTTTGTGAAAAATCTTATTTATTATTCATATCCTCAATGGAATAGTCGTCTTTTATCACCCACTTTTCTCTTCTTTTAATCGTACTGCAATAAAATATTGCAGTTCTTTCTTGTTTTTTGACATAGTGCCGTGATGCAAATCAAAATAAGATGTTTTTATTAATATCTCTCTGGCTGCAATCCCTTCGGCGATACAAATATTCGATTTGTGAGAAAAGAGTAGTTTCTTTTTCTGAGTTGATTGAGCAATTTGCGATAATGTCTTAGTGGAAAATTCTTAAGAAAATTCTTGTGTCGGATAAATGATCTGTGTATTTGATTTTGTTCCGATCATTATTCTATTATTGCGCATCAAGAACGATACCGTGAAGTTGGCATAGCAAAACAAAGAGGGATGATTAGATGGCTGACAGTTTTCAGAACGAGGTGCCTAAGGCACGTATTAACCTGAAGCTTGACCTGCATACTGGCGGAGCAAGCAAGAAAATGGAATTACCCTTGAAATTGCTTGTTACGGGTGATTTCAGCAACGGGCAGGAATCTGCTACAATATCTGAGCGTGAAAAGATTAACATCACCAAAAATAATTTTGATAGCGTTCTTTCCGAATATTCCCCAAAAGTTAACCTGGCCGTAAAAAATACACTGTCTGACGATGGTGGTGAAGACAACATTCAGCTGACTTTCCAGAGCATGAAAGATTTCACGCCAGAGCAGGTGGCTGCCCAAATTCCGCAGCTGAAGGCGATGCTGGCGATGCGCAACTTGCTTCGCGATCTCAAAGCTAACCTGTTGGATAACCAGACTTTCCGAAAAGAGCTGGAAAAAATCGTTGTTGACCAGTCGCTTAGTGCTGAGTTGCGAAATGAACTGTCCGCACTGGCTTCAAAACAACCTTAACCATCATGCTGTTTTAACGGATTAATCAAGGAATGCTCATGTCTGTACAAAATAATATTGCTGGCGGGGAAAGCGTGGTGCTGGAACGTCCTGCTGTGGGTGGTGTATACGCCTCACTGTTTGAGAAAATCAATCTGAATCCTGTCTCCGAGCTGAGTGCGCTGGACATCTGGCAAGATGCACAGGCGATGTCCGATGCGACCGCTGACGAGCGTCTGACCGCAGGTATGCAGGTCTTTCTGGAATGCCTGACCAAGGCAGGCTCGAAAGTCGAAAAACTGTATAAAAGCCTGATCGATCACCACATCGCTGAGCTCGATTACCAGATAAGCCGCCAGCTTGACGCCGTTATGCACCATGAAGAGTTTCAGGCGGTTGAGAGCCTGTGGCGCGGCGTGAAGTCGCTGGTTGATAAAACGGATTTTCGCCAGAACGTGAAAATTGAGCTTCTGAGCATGTCTAAAGAAGAGCTGCGCCAGGACTTTGAAGACAGCCCGGAAATCATCCAGAGTGGCCTGTATAAACACGCCTATATTGATGAATATGATACCCCTGGCGGCGAGCCGATTGCGGCGCTGATTTCCGCTTATGAGTTCGATGCTTCAGCGCAGGATGTCGCTCTGCTGCGCAACATCTCAAAAGTATCCGCAGCTGCACATATGCCGTTTATCGGCTCAGCAGGCCCGAAATTCTTCCTCAAGGAGTCAATGGAAGACGTCGCTGCGATTAAAGATATTGGCAACTATTTTGATCGCGCCGAGTACATCAAGTGGAAATCGTTCCGCGATACGGACGACGCTCGCTACATCGGTCTGGTGATGCCCCGCGTACTGGGACGACTGCCGTATGGCCCGGATACCGTTCCGGTTCGCAGCTTCAACTATGTCGAAGAAGTCAAAGGTCCGGATCACGAAAAATACCTGTGGACGAATGCGTCGTTTGCCTTCGCGTCCAACATGGTGCGTAGCTTTATCAATAATGGCTGGTGTGTACAGATCCGTGGCCCGCAGGCCGGCGGTGCGGTTCAGGATCTGCCTATCCATCTGTATGACCTGGGTACCGGCAATCAGGTAAAAATCCCGAGTGAAGTGATGATCCCTGAAACGCGTGAATTCGAATTCGCGAATCTGGGCTTTATTCCGTTGTCCTACTACAAAAACCGCGACTACGCCTGCTTCTTCTCAGCCAACTCCGCCCAAAAACCGGCGCTGTATGACACCGCTGATGCGACCGCCAACAGCCGCATCAACGCGCGTCTGCCGTACATCTTCCTGCTGTCGCGTATCGCCCACTACCTGAAGCTGATTCAGCGCGAGAACATCGGTACCACCAAGGATCGCCGACTGCTGGAGCTGGAGCTGAACACCTGGGTCCGCACTCTGGTAACCGAAATGACCGATCCGGGTGACGAGCTGCAGGCGTCTCATCCACTGCGTGATGCAAAAGTGGTGGTGGAAGATATTGAAGATAACCCGGGCTTCTTCCGCGTGAAATTGTATGCGATTCCGCACTTCCAGGTGGAAGGGATGGACGTCAACCTGTCGCTGGTTTCCCAGATGCCGAAAGCGAAATCGTAATAACAGGCAGGAAGCCGATGAAAACGGAACAACCGTTATGGGGTAGGGGCATTATGGTCGCTCCCCAGCATTTTCAGCAACAGGTCGCGTATGCGGCCTGGTCTGCCGAGTGTATTGCCCGGCTGGGCCTCTCCTGCCCGTGGGGGGTCATAAATGCTACCTTCGAGCCGGAAGCGCTCAGGCTTGGTCGTCTTCAGGCCCGTCATCTGCATGTCCGTTTTCAGGACGGTACGCTGATTGATACAGACAATGCTGATTCGCTGCCTCCGGTACTGTCGCTTGAAAGCGAATCGCAGGAGGTGACGGTGGTGCTGGCGCTCCCGCTACTGCGGGCGAACGGCGGCAACTGCCTGAAACCCGATGAGGTGGCCGAGCGTCCGGTGCGATATCGTCAGCGCTGGCGGGATGTACGCAATACCTTCGGGGAAGATACTCGTCAGATTGCCGTGATGCAGCCTGAACTGACGCTGCGTTTTGCCCATCAGAACAACAGCGATTATCTGACTTGTCCGGTCACCCGCCTGCAGCAAGACTCGCAGGGGACATGGCTATTGGATGAAACATTTCTTCCTCCGCTGTTGACCCTCCAGGGCAGCCGTTGGCTGGTTACCCAACTGGAACAACTACTGACACAACTGCGGGCGCGACTGTGCCGTCTGATGGCAATGCGGCGTGAAAGCAATGAGCGCATGGCTGATTTCGCCGTGGCAGATGTATCACTATTCTGGCTGCTCAACGCGCTGAACAGTGCCGAGCCCGTGCTGGGTCAGTTCCAGCGTAATCTTCAAAGCCCACCGGAACGTCTGTATCCGGAACTTTCTCGCCTTGCGGGGAGCCTGCTGACCTTTTCCCTGGAACATCAGGTGAGCGCCATACCGGCCTGGCATCACGAGCAACTCAATGCGGTATTTCCACCGCTGTTTGATTTGCTTGGCGATCTGCTTGAAGCCAGCCTGCCGTCACGCGTGGTGGCCCTGGCACTCGACTATGACCCACGGCTGCACTTCTGGCAGGCTCGCCTGCATGACCCGCGTCTGCGCGAAGGGGCTGATTACTATCTTTCTGTGCGCTCACCGATTCCGGTGGCGCAACTGCAGGAGCAGTTTCCGCGCCAGTGTAAGGTGGGCAGCCCTGACCATGTGCGCGGGATCGTCAACTCTTCCCGCGTGGGCGTGCCGCTGACGCCGCTGCGCCATGTGCCAGCCGCCATTCCACTGCGTCTGGAAAATCAGTATTTCAGTCTCGATCTCTCCCATCCTCTGGCGACTGAAATGCTCCAGAGTGGGACATGTATGTTTTACGTCCCGGGCATGCTCGGCGAGCCTGAACTTGAACTCTTTGCGGTATTGAGAACATGAGTGAACGTAAACACGGCGCTGTCGTGTCTGTTGATATTGACGCACTGCTGCAGGATACCTGGCTTCAGGTCATCAGCCTTCGCTATGGCCCGCAGTTTCAGGAAGGCGAAGGTCGGGTCTTGTGGGAACGCTGTATCGCTGATGTGGAACGCGTTCAGCGTGAACTAAAAGCGAGTGAACTCGATGAAGCCAGCTGTAAGCATATCCTCACTGCACAATGTGCATTGCTTGATGAGGCGGTCAAAGGGCGCGGTGTAGAGGATGATGCCTGTGTGCAGTGGTATGACATTCCTCTGCAGGGACACTTCCTCGGCACAATGGATGCGGGTGACACTTTATGTGACAGGATGCGCGATGTGCTGCGTGAACCTGCTCCAGATAATGCCGTACTGACCTGCTTCCAGCGGGTAATGATGCTCGGATTCCTGGGAAACTTTCGTGCGCTAAACGATCCGGAACGCCAGAAGCTGGTCAGCGCCCTCAATGAGCGTGTTACACCGTTCAGCTACCCGCAGACCCATCCCGTTCTGGCAGAGAGCCGCAGCGGACGGGGAGCGGGAGGCTGGCTAGCGTCATGGCCCGCGCGTATCGGCCTGAGCGTGATTGTTCTTGCCGCACTCTGGTGGGGACTGGATCGCTGGCTCGATCAGATGCTGCTGACCCTGTTGCCGGGAGTCGTAAAATGAGTCCTGTACAACAGCGCGGGCTTGCGCTGTGGGCTGCCGTGCTGAGTGCTGTGGTCTGCCTGGCTTTTCTGCCGTTATCCCGGCTGGCTTCAGTGCTCGTTCTGCTGGCGATGATCGGGGTTATCGTCGCGCTCTGGTATATCGCCCGACCTCGTGCGGAGCATGACGTCAACCTGCGTCTGGATGACCTTCCTGAAACCACTTACCGTCAACCTGTGGTGCTGGTTTGTGGCGATATGCCTTTGACCTGGCCGCAGCAGTCACCAGTACTGATCGTTACGCAGGGATGCTGGATCCGCGTTGAGGACCATCAGGATCTGGAGCAGGTTGCCCGTCAGATTCTGTGGCAGCGCCCGGACTGGGGGCGTCAGCTGTCGGTGATGGTCAGTGTCTGCCCGCAGAAACATGTCGACAGCGAAGCCCTGACAAGTCGTCTGCTGGCTCTGCGCTGGCAAATCAGCCAGTTGCGTAAAGAAACGGGACAATCTGTGCCACTCATTCTGAATGGTCAGATTGGCAGCGCGATGACGGATGACATGCTCTGGCAGGCCGCTATTCCGGGTGAAGGGGGGACTGTCTGGCGTGAGTCGAATGCGCCTTGTTCGATCGCCGCGTGGGTCACCACTGGCGGTGCGCCTGTAATGCAGCAGCAGGTGCTGATGAACAGCCTGATGAGCTGGTTCCATCAGCATGTCCAGGCGGTATTCATCGATGAGAATCCTGATGTTCCGGTCATTGCACCTGCAGCGCTGCTGTGGGGAATGGGACCGATTCTTGCCGGAAGCCTTGCGTCCTCTGCCTGGACGGCATGGTTATCGCGTCATACTGCCATGCAGCAGGTAGCCGGCTGGCAACCGGTAGGGACGGACAGCACGGTGATATCACCCTTCCCGGATTTCATCCTGCCGCTGTTACCGGAAGGAAGTGGACTTACTCCCCGCGCCCGCACCTGGCGCTGTGCCCTTGGTCTTTTCACCCTGGCGGCCATCGCCGCGCTGCTGAGCAGTGGCTGGAACAATCGCCAGTTGCTGCATCGCGTGAGCTTCGATATAGCCCGTTACGACAGTCTCTCCATGGATGACTACGGCCCGAAGGCTAGCGCCGTTGCGGCCCTTCGTGAGAATGCGGAGCTGCTGGATGACTATGCACGTAACGGTGTACCGATCCGGCTGGGCCTCGGGCTTTATCAGGGGGAACGTCTACGGATACCCCTACTGGAAGCGATCCGCTCGTATATGCCGCCGCCTCCTAAACCGCAGCCAACCCCAAAACCAGTACCGAAAATAGTGAGGCTCGACAGCATGTCGCTGTTCGATTCCGGCAAGTCCGTGCTGAAAGCGGGTTCCACCAGGATGCTGGTGAATTCACTGGTTGGCATTAAAGCGAAACCGGGCTGGCTGATTGTCGTGTCTGGGCATACCGATAACACCGGCAATCCGCAACTTAACCAGACGCTGTCTCTGAAACGAGCCGAAGCGGTACGCAACTGGATGCGGGACACGGGCGACGTGCCCGAAAGCTGTTTTGCGGTGCAGGGCTATGGCGAAAGCCGTCCTGTCGCAACCAACGACACCCTGGAAGGGCGTGCGCTCAACCGCCGTGTCGAAATCAGTCTGGTACCGCAGGCGAATGCCTGTCAGATACCCGGCAAACACCCGGCGCCATCGCAGGATGATGGCGTCTCAGAAAATAAAACGGAGTAATTAACATGGCAATTCCTGTTTATCTTTGGCTGAAGGACGACGGCGGCGCGGACATCAAAGGGTCTGTTGACGTTCAGGATCGTGAAGGCAGCATCGAAGTGGTTGCACAGGAGCATAACCTGTACATCCCGACCGACAACAACACCGGCAAGCTGACTGGCACCCGCATCCACTCGCCGTTCCTGTTCACGAAGGAAATCGATTCCTCCAGCCCGTACCTGTACAAGGCGGTGACTACCGGTCAGACCCTGAAATCCGCTGAGTTTAAGTGGTACAAAATCAACGACGCGGGCCAGGAAGTGGAGTACTTCAACACCAAACTGGAAAACGTGAAGGTAGTGAAGGTAAATCCTGAAATGTATGACATCAAGGATCCTTCTAAAGAGAAGCACAACCACCTTGAACGCGTTGAACTGCGTTACGAAAAAATCACCTGGACCTACAAAGACGGCAACATCATTCATTCCGATTCCTGGAACGAACGCGCCACGGCGTAATCCTGATGCGGGCAGGTTTTCCTGTCCGCAGTTTTTTGCTGAGTGCCTGAGATGCGGGCACTCAGCAAAGAAAAAACAATCTGCCTGCCTGACCTTATGCGCTTTGGTGAACAGCGAGGGGCGGTAGCGTGTCCAGGAACCGACAAAGAGAGAATCTCATGGAAAATCCAGCCATCCTGTTACGTCGTCTGAACCCTTACTGTGCCCGAGCGATGGAAGGCGCAGCTTCGCTCTGTCAGACCCGTGCCCATGCCGAAATTCTGCCGGAGCACTGGCTGCTGAAGCTGCTGGAGCAGGGGGAGGGTGTCCAGTCAGCAATCACGTTGGCAACGGTGCGTACGTCAACATCCAGGGAGAGCAGCGGATTGCTGTGCTGCATGCCGTTCAGTTCCTGCTGCAGCGCGTGCGTCTCGCTTTGACGGGAGAGGTCCTGGCGGCTTTCCAGCAGTTGTTCGGTGAGTTTCAGTTCCTGCCCGTACTGCGTTTCAAGCTCGTCGAGAGCAACGATAAGAGCGTTCTCTTCCTGCTCAATGACGATCAGGCGTTCACCATGGCCCTGATTGCCGACAGCAATATCTTCCAGCAGCGCCTGCTTCTCCATTTCAAGAGAGGTAATCTGCGAGCGAATGCAAGTCAGCTGTTCCGGTACCGTGTCGAGGCTCATTCGGACGCGCGCTGCGGCGGTGTCGAGCAGATCAACCGCCTTATCCGGCAACTGGCGGCCCGTGAGGTAGCGGCGGGAAAGCGTAACAGCAGCGCGCACCGCATCGTCGGTAATGTGCACGTGATGGTGCTCGGCGTAACGGGATTTCAAACCACGGAGCATCAGGCAGGCGGTGTCATCGTCAGGCTCATCGACTTTTACCATCTGGAAACGACGCTCCAGGGCCGCGTCGCGTTCGAAGTACTGCTTGTACTCGCTCCAGGTAGTGGCCGCAATGGTACGCAGTTCACCACGCGCCAGCGCCGGTTTCAGCAGGTTCGCTGCATCGGCGCCCCCCGCCTGGTTGCCCGCGCCGATGATGGTATGCGCTTCATCAATAAATAGCAGGACCGGGGACGGGGATTGCTGCACCGCATCGATGACGTTTTTCAGCCGCTGTTCGAACTCGCCTTTCACGCCTGCACCGGCCTGCAGCAGGCCCAGGTCAAGAGTACGCAGAGTGACCGTTTTCAGGGATTCAGGCACATTACCCTCGGCAATACGCAATGCCAGGCCTTCAACCAGTGCGGTTTTCCCCACGCCCGGCTCGCCGACCAGGATCGGGTTGTTTTTGCGGCGACGGGAGAGGATATCGGCTCTGTGATGGACATTTACAAGCAGCAAGATCAAGCCCAGCGACAAAAGCAATTCCAGCAGGCTTATGGTCAGGCTTATGCATCAGGTGATCGCAATGCTATGCGTCAACTTGCCGCTCAGTATCCAGACCAGGTTGATGCTGTTCGTAATGGTATGAAGTTTGTCGATGAAGACCAGCGCAATACAGTAGGCAACCTGGCAGCAGCCGCACGACTCGCCGCTACATCACCAGAAGCGATGGGTGCATGGCTGCAGAATAACGCCGCTGACCTGCAGCGTGTTGGATTAGACCCTGCAGAAGTCGCTCAAACATACCAACAGAATCCACAACAGTTTGGTGAATTTGTCGATCATCTTGGAATGGCTGCTTTGGGCCCTGTCGATTACTTCAACGCTCAAGACAAGATAGTTGGTCAGGCGCTGAATCGCGACAAACTCAATGAAACAATTCGCAGCAACCAGGCGGGTGAATCACTCACCGCCAGAGGTCAGGACATTACCGCACGAGGTCAGGATATCTCTGCAGCTACAGCGCGCAGAGGTCAGGACATGGCAATGGAGAGGGCAAACGCCAAGACTGTTGGCGGCGATAGTAAGCGAGTTGTTCAGTTATCTGATGGGAGAACAGTAAACGTTGGCGGAAAACTCCACGGTGCTGGCGCCAATGCATTCTATGAAGGTATAGATGATAACGGAAATATGGTTCGAGTTCCGGCAAGTGCGATTGCAGCACCCCCAACTTCTGCAGCATCGGCACAGAATTACGCAATGGCTAAGGACCTTAACTCAATCCTTAACGCCCCTACTGACAAGCTTGACTTCATGACTGGTGTGACTGGTGGAAACGGATCCCCATCATGGGATGCTGAAGTCCGAAGCCGTCTTGGTGGTGGCGAGCAGCGTCAATTATTCAATGCCACCAAGCGCATTCAGGGCAAGATGCAGAATCAGGGTATTGCTGCAGCCAGGGATATGGGCGCATCAGGCATAAACACCGTCGCAGAAGCGAAGATGTACTTTCAGGGTATGCCGCAGGTCGACTACTCAAGCCCGGAAGCAATGCAGCAATCGCTTCGGGATATTCAGCAATACACCGACCAGTACAATCAGCAGTTCAGCGTGAATGTCGGCAATCGAGTGGCTCAGTCTCAACCATCACGACCGGCTCAGCAATCTCAACCATCACAGCAATCGCAGCAAAGCTCAGGCTTCTCTTCACTATGGGGTGACTAATGGCTAAGGCATGGAAAGACGTTATTGCCTCTCAGCAGTATCAGGCATTGGCACCAGAGCAAAAGGCACAGGCACAGGAGCAATATTTCAATGAGGTAGTTGCACCTCAGGCTGGCAGCAATGCAGAGCAGGCTAAACAGGCTTTCTATGCTGCATATCCAGTATCATCCGCAGAACCTGCACAGGCACAGCCGCAGCAGAAAGCTCAGCCACAGGAGCAAGGTGGCTTCTTGTCTGACCTTGGTAATGCTGCAGCGGAAACGGGTCGAGGTCTGCTTCAGGCTGGCGTTAACCTGGCAAACATTCCAGCGTCAATGGCTGATGCTGTAGCGAGCGCAGGGGCATGGGCTGGCAATAAGCTTGGATTAGGTGATGGCACATACCAGCCAGCACCACGTGTAACCACTGAAGGTTTGGCGCAGGATTTAGGTCTTCAGCAGGGAGCATTAACTCCACAGACCACAGAAGGTAAGATTTTCGCCGAAGCGATACCCTATCTGGCACCTGTAGGAGTGGGAGGTGGAGTTTCTAAAGCTGCGGCATTAGCTGAGCGTTTGGCTCCTCAGGTATTAGGCAGTGGGGCAAGGGTTGCATCATCTATACCTGCTGGAATTTCAGGAAGAGTAGCTCAGGGGGCGTCTCGGTTGCTGGCAGAAAATACCGCTGGTTCTCTGGCCGCAAATAGCGAACAGGATGACGCATCAGCTCTGGCTACTGACTTAGGAACTGGCGTTGTATTGGGTGGCGCTATTAATCAGATTGGAAGGGCTGCAGGAGCAGCATATCGCGGAGTGGCAGGCGCAATTTCTCCTGAGGCTCAACAAGCGATCCGGTTCGCTAACTCTGCTGATGTTCCGCTACATACCACTGACGTATTGCAGCCTAATTCACGCGTTGGACGCATGGCGCAAACTACTGCAGAAAATATTCCATTCGCTGGCACTAGCACTATGCGAGCAAATCAGCAGAAGGCGCGCAGCCAGTTGGTAGATGAGTTTGCATCTCGCTTTGGTGAATACGACCCTTCAATTGTGGTAGGGAGTCTCAAATCAAAAGCGTCTGGCATCAAACGCGCGGCAGGAAACAGATTAGAGCGACTACAAGAGGCGATGACAGGGGTAAATATCCAGCCATCAAGAGCTATACAACAAATAGATACTGAAATATCTGATCTGCAGAAGCTTGGCAATGTAGCAGATAACGACACCATCTCAAAACTTCAGGCTTATCGCGACGAGCTAACAAGGAACTCAAGCGCAAATGGGCCAATGATTATGGACTTCCAGCAGTTAAGCGGACTTAGAAGTCAGTTTAGGCAAGATGTTAAAGGCGAAAGAGCTATCCTACCAAATCGCTCAGAGGCTGCAGTAAATCGCGTCTATAACGCCATGACTGGTGATATAGATAACGCCATTGGCAAAAATCTTGGCAATGATACTCTTCGCCGGTACAAACAAGCTAATGCCATTTACGCCAATGAAGCTAATAAACTGCAGAATACGCGCCTGAAGAACGTTCTGATGAAAGGCGATCTGACACCAGAAGTCGTAAACAACATGCTTTTCAGCAAAAACAAATCTGAAGTGCAAAACCTCTATAACTCTGTCGGACAGATTGGTCGAGCTCAGATGCGCAACGGTATTATTGGAAAAGCGATGGAGAAATCAGGTGGCTCACCTGACCAGTTCCTGAGGCAGGTTAATTTGATGTCTAATCAGACCGGCATCGCATTCAAAGGACGTGATGCTGCGTATCTGAAAGGTCTGAAGAACTATCTTGAGTCAACGAAGAGAGCGGGACAGGCAGGAGTCACAACACCAACCGGGCAGCAGGCTATCCCTTTCATCATGGGAATTGGCTCTGTAACCAACCCGGCGTTATTAGGGGTAGGGGGTGGCTATGGCTTGCTTGCAAGGATGTACGAGAGCGAGCCAGCACGCAATGCGATGCTTCGCCTTGCTAACACTCCAAGGGGCTCAACAGCCTTTGAGAAGGCGTTATCTGATGTCGAGCGAGTAGTTAACTCATTCGCTCAGGGTGCAAAATCTGAAGCCTTAAGCGAATAAAAGCTTACCAACTACAAGGCCGAAGATTAAGAAAGCAAAGTTAAGTAAGTCTCGTTCCATAAATCCTCCACTCTTTTAACCAATTATAACCGACCTTAACGCAACGCTGCGCAAGTTTTAGCTTGTGCGGCTTTGCTGCGCCCGGAGCACAGTAAATGACAGATATCACCGCAAACGTTGTGGTAACTAACCCGCGCCCAATCTTCACTGACTCGCGTACATTTCGCCCGGTAGCTAACGGGCGTATCTACATTGGCCTGATTGACACAGACCCTACCATTCCAACGAATCAGATCCCCGTTTACATTGAGAATGAGGATGGCACGCATGTTCAAATTGCGCAGCCTCTGGTAGTCAATGCCGCAGGTAAGATTGTATATGGCGGCCAACTAGTGAAGGTTGTGACTGTACAAGGTCATAGCATGGCTATCTATGATGCCTATGGCTCGCAGGTTGACTACATTGCCAACGTATTAAAATACGACCCTGACAGGCTGCGCTCAGACCTACAGTCAGATACGTTAACAGGTCTTGTTAATGACCATGTTGTTTTCGTTAAGCAGCCAGGGGCAGGGTCGGTGACAAGAACCCAGCATGATAAGAATGCTGAGTATCTTAGCGTAACAGACTTTGGAGCTATTGGAGATGGTATTGCAGATGATTCAAGTGCATTTAACGCTGCAATTCAGGCTGCAAAGTTATCTGGTGGAAGAGGAATGGAATTGCATGTTCCAGCCCCAGCAGTTGCATACAAAGTTAAAAATGTAAACATCGACTGTGCTATACATCTTATTGGATCATCAAAATCATCTTCTTTAGTGAAGCCAGTTAGTGGAGGCGATACCTGTTTTTTGATTAATTCAGATTTTGTCACCATGTCAGGCATTACAATCCAGGATAACGGAAGAACTAGCCTCTCAATTGGGATACAGATAAATAAAGGGTATATGACTCTTTATAATTGCTACATAGCCCTAATAGGCACATGCATATCCTTCGCTAAAAATAGTGGAGAGCACAACATGTATAATGTCAGGCTAGCTGAAAGCAAGTGGGGTTTAATTATGCCGGGAGGGCAAGTTAACACAAGATTGAATGGCTTTGTGATAGGCAATGTGGATGGAGCTATAAAGGTACGAGAAAGTCTAGATGTGTCAAATCATGCTCCAACGGAAGGTCTTGTGTTTACTGACTGCTTAATAGCTGGATGCGGGAACTCATCCGAAAGCATCCCTGCTGTAGATATTCTTGGAACGAGATGGACATGGTTTAATAACACGATGATTGACTTATCAAAGTTTGTTGCTTTAAGCATAGAGAATGCCGAGTCAGTCAAGATTACAGGTGGCTATCTTTCATCAAATCAATCAGCTAACTCACCATGCCTGTTAATAAGAGGTAAAAGCACACTTTTTGATGCTGTTAACCTAACCGTTGCTGACAGTCGTAGCTGGGGAGTGAAAATTGAAAAAACGGTAGATGGATCCCCTGATGGAGCAAGGTTCACAAACCTAACAGCTCAAAATAATGATATAAACCCAGCACAACAGGGTGATTTAATAATTGATTCTGTTAAAAATGTATGCGCATACAACAGTAAGTTTGCAAGCCAAAAAACAACAGGCATTTCCGTGCTGGACAACTCCAGTACCGGCTCCTCTCTAAATCTTGATGGATGTTCAATGAGTGGGCAGGCGTATGTAGGAGGCGCATCTTGTATTATAAAAAATAGGAATAGTCCAACACACCCTGAGGAGCAGGTAGGAGTTGTAACCATTCCTAACGGCGCAAATACTGTTAGCACTCCACTAAAAATAGTACCTTTTGAGTCCGGAAAGATCGTTGGAGTTTCTGCATCTCCAGCATCAGGTAATGATGTCATCACATCAGGCGTTCAGGGCGCCAACATTGTTTTTAATCGAGTAACCACTGGCGCAGCAACAACTGTTTCGTTCTATGCGTTTTCCACTAAGTAGACATGCATTAGAATGCTGGCATAGGTTGATTTACTATGCCAGCAACAGTCTATTTGCAATTATACTTCGAGAAGTCAATTATAATTTTTGATGCATCTTTGTATATTGAATATGATTGATTTTTAGATACAGCGTTCATTGAGCAAACCTGTGTTACATCGTATAAGCCAGACACTTTATTTCGTATACCATACATGTTTATCAGCAACGTGCCCCACCATCCATCAACATAGTATAAAGGAACCAATGTATTTAAAGATGGGAACCTATTTATAGCATTGCTTCTTTGGATTGAGGAAGGCTGACTTCCATATGTATATACTGGAAGCGACCCAGCTGTGTCAGTATTAGAGATAACGGTTGCGATCTCATGAGATAGCCTATCATCATACTGCCTCTGATATTTCATGGCGTTTCCGTATACATATGAGTAATACATCGAAAAGAAAACCACAGGAATCATAAGCATGGACGACAAACTTTTCCATTTAACAAGTGTTGCCATTGATATCGAGTAAAAAAGAATCGCCCCACCAAATGATATTAAAACCCTATCAGCAAAAACAGGGTATTTGAGGATAGATAAATGAATAAATGAAAATGCCAATGCAAGGGCTGGTGATAATATTAAACAAAATGCCAGTAATACTCTTGAGTAAATTTTTCCAGGTACTTTATCGCTTCTTGATAGTGAAATATAAATGCAACACATCATAGAAATAGCTACAATTAAGTAAGTCACGGAAGTGGTTTCGTTGAAAGCTTGATGTATCTTATCAAAATAGGTTGATGCATTGGAATAAAATAAAGATATGCCACCCTTATCTAAACTAACAATCTGAGAGTGTTCAATATTATATTCTCCGCTTATAAAATATGATGATATCTTGCTATATATTGCATAACCTATAATGAGTTGCGTAACGCGAATTATGATGTCGGTAATATACCATATAGCACTATAAGACCTATCTCTATATGTTGTTATAATTTCTACTAAGGCAAGAGTGCAAAAAAAACCAATGGATGCTTGGTAAAGTGAAAGTGAAGATACTATGCATAGAATTCCGGCTAAGAAACCGTAAACCTTTGACCTATCGACTGAATATGGGATAAGCAAAACAGATATTGATGTCAACATTGGTAAAACATCAAACTTATAAGAAAGATTCTCTAACATGAAAGGATTGGCAAAAACCATAAACATTGCCAATGCACCAAACATGAAACCATAAGAACTAAGGTTTTTTCGATAATAAACGAAAGAGCACAATAGAAATATAACAGAAGAAAATAGTAATGTTAATGGCGATGAATCTGCAATAACCCCTTCAGTAAAATTGAAGTAAGCCATGAGAATGTCTGCAAGAGGACGCCCATTTATTCCCCAGTTCTTGTACCCCTGTTGAGATCTGAGAATGTCATCAATATACAATCTATCTGCAAGAATAATTGGCAGAATATATACTAGCATCAATAATGCTAGTATAATTATGAATTTCCTATCGCAACTTGATAATTTTAACCCAAAGCAATGCGAGTGATTCATTATACCTTTCCCGTTCTTATCCATTCTTTTTGATAATATATCTTGGCCGTTGCTTGACCTCTGTGTATATCCTTCCGACATACTCCCCAAGAACTCCAATCCCAATAAGCTGAACTCCACCCAGAAACAGGACTGAAACAAGAAGTGAAGGATAACCGCGCACCGGGTTGCCGAACGCTATTGTGTCTACAATCATCCATGCGCCATACAGGAAAGCCATCCCGGCGACGGCTAAGCCGATATATGTCCACATGCGGAGCGGGAAGGTAGAGAAGCTGGTAATGCCCTCAAGCGCCAGATTCCATAGTTTCCAGCCGTTGAATTTAGTATTGCCGGCCACGCGTTCAGCGCGGGCATACTCAACAACATCAGTACGGCCGCCTACCCAGCTCAACACGCCTTTCATAAACAGGTTGCGCTCTGGCATGAGCTTGATGTTTTCGGTAATGACTCCAACTTACTGATAGTGTTTTATGTTCAGATAATGCCCGATGA
>OMGL01000186.1_pt1 | contig 51318 bp, 37 predicted proteins | sample 1645831 | NCBI WGS metagenome assembly OMGL01 (sample SAMN00849301, study PRJEB25192) | human gut metagenome | reverse complement strand
GTATCAGCAAAGAAAAGTTTATAGAAAAAATGAAACAGTTTGGATGGAATGTAAACTGGTCAGAGAAACGGAAGCACATCACTTTTCAGAACCAGGACGGGAAGAAGGTGCGAGACAGCAATTTGTCAAAAACATTTCATCTGGATATCAGCAAGGAGGGATTGGAAAATGAATTTAATGGAAATTACGAAAGGATACGAGCCGAAGCAGAACGAACAAACGGATCAGACGAAGAACTCGCTGTATACTACCGACAAGTGGAAGTTGCTTGCGAAGGAGCAGGCAGAAATGCTGGAGAAAGTGACGGTGGAGAAGGACGAATTACAGGTGAGAAATCAGAAGATGAACGAGTTTATCCAGAAATTTCAGGAAAGGACACACAAGCTGAAAATGGAAAAACAGAATCTATTCTTCGAGAATCACGAAATGCAAGACGAAATTCGGAAATTAAACGACGAAATTCATCGTTTGACAACCGAACTGTCCGAAACGCAGAAGCTGAATCAATCGCTTCAGAAGAACAACGACGATTTGAGGAACAGAAACGGATTGAAGAGCAGGAGAGAGCAAGAGCAGCTCGAAGAAGAAATAAAAGACGTTCGGGACCAGAACTCTAAATTGCAGATACAGGTGAATAAATCATCTGTTGAGGCAGTAGATGAAGCACAGAAGAAACAGAAAGAAGCAAAGAAAAAGGCTAGAACAATAGAATACCAGTTTAATAAGGCACAAGAAGAAGTAAAGACTGTGAAGAAAAAAACAGATTGTGAAATAAAAAAGTTGAAAAATGAAGCGAAAGAAAAGGAAACATTCTGGATGAGAGCTTATATAATCTTGGTTTTGTTGACAGTAATAAAAAATACAGTATTTCAAAAAGATCTATTTGCTTGCATAACTGTTCCATTGAGGTTTTGGTATAGATATATAGAGTGGTTAATCCATCCATCAGAATTAAATATTTTAGGTGAGCGAGAGTATTTTTCAGCAGGATGGTCGTGGTTTTTGAGAATTATGGCTATTCTTATTTTTCTTGGACTAGGAATAAGTAGTGAGATATTTGTGTTGAGGAAGATAGAGCAGTATCGAAAAGCATGGGATAAATATTCTATATGGATTCTGCTTATCAGCGTGTCATCAATTGCTGTAATAGGTGATGTAGTGAGAAAATATTTCCCGATAAATCTTATATTGCTCTTGGGACTTATAAATATTGCTGCTATGGAAATAAAAATCTACTGTCATAATAAAAGGGAATTATATTAGAAAAATATTTGTGGTTATGAAAAACCAAATTTGATTATTGACAATCAAATAAACAGATGCTATAGTGAATACAAGAGAATTGATTGTGAATAACCAAAGGAGGAAACAGGGTTGAATATTTCAGTTAAAGAGTTAAAAGAAAAAGAAGGCTCGAAAGTTGAAGAGATTAGTTGGAATATTTCAAATAGGATGAGAGAACTTGGAAATACATCCGTATATGGAGGCTTTTGCTTATCGTATGTGGCGTATTTATCTTTAAAAAATAAGATAAACGATGTATATCAGTTAGTAGAATATGTGGAACTGACTTTTTCACCGGAGAGAGTCAGTTTCATAAAAGGAAATATTGAAAATTTATGGAATGTGGCAATAGAAATCGGAGAAGCATATTCAGAAGAAACACTTTTAGCAGTAGTAGTGTGGTGGCCATTGCAAGGAAATAAATTTATGGGAGAATGCGAAACCCCACAGAGTGTTGTAAAGTTGGCAAATGAGATACTTCAAATTTCAAATGATAAGGCAGCAGATTTCTGTAGTGGAATTGGAACATTTCTAGTAAATGCTATAGAAAGAAATCCAGAATCACAGTTTTATGGCGTAGAGCTTGTAACCGAGGTCAAAGAAATAGCAGAAATTAGAACGGAATTAATTTCTGATCGGGTGAAAATTGAGCAAAAATCAGTTCTGGACATAGATGACAATTTGATGTTTGATAAAATATTCTGTGATTATCCTTGGGGGATAAGGGTGAAAGAGAGCATTGGAAACAACGAGGAATTAGAGGCGATATATAATATTATACCGGAAGTACAGAAAGCAACTGCGGGAGACTGGGTATTTATTATAAATGTCATGAATCATCTCGACAAACATGGAAAAGCGGTTGTTTCAGTGAGTAATGGAGTGACTTGGAACGGAGGAATCAATACAGTAATCCGCGAAAAATTTGTAAAAAAAGGATTTGTCGAGGCGGTGATAGCACTTCCATCCAATTTGTATTCGAATACGGGAATTGCCTGTTCATTACTGGTATTAAGCAGAAATAATAAAAATATAAGAATGATAGATGCAACGGAGATGGTCTCTGTTGGACGAAGACAGAATGTTCTTAGTGATGAAAATATTTCTAAAATTCTTGAACTACTGAATACAGATGACGATAACTCAAAGCTAGTTTTGGGCGAAGAGGTGGCAAAAAATGAATACACTCTTAATCCGTCAAGATATCTTCAAAAAGAGATGCTCATAAAAAATGGTGTACCATTTGAATCTGTGATAAAGAACATAACAAGAGGAGCACAGATTAAAGCATCGGTTTTAGATGAAATTGTATCAGATGAACCAACGAACATGCAGTATTTGATGCTGGCAAATTTACAGGATGGTATTATTAGTGATGATCTTCCTTATTTGAAAGAAATGAATCCTAAATACGAGAAATATTGTATTAAAAATGGAAGTCTCGTAATTTCAAAAAATGTATCTCCGGTAAAAATGGCAATTGCATCTGTAAAAGAAGGAAATAAAATTTTAGCGAATGGTAATCTTTATGTTATTGAGTTAGATGAAGATAAGATAAATCCTTACTTTTTGAAAGCATATTTGGAAAGTGAAAATGGAAAGGCAGCTTTATCTAGAGTAGCAGTAGGGGCTACATTATTAAACCTGCCGGTTGAAGGATTGAAAAAAATAACAATTCCATTGCCGGATTTAAAAAGCCAGAAGATAATTGCAGATAAATATTATGCCAAGATAAATGAAATAAAAGAATTGAAATACAAATTAGAAAAGGCAACAGCAGAATTAGAACATATTTATACGGAGGAAAAATAAATGGATGAAAATAATAAATTTGATGTAGTTGGAACTAATATAGCAGAGAAAGCGACAATGATCTGGAATGTAGCAGATATGCTCCGTGGCCCATTTAAACCGCATGAATATGGATTGGTAATTTTGCCAATGACAGTAGTAAAAAGATTTCATGATTGTTTATTACCGACACATAAAGCAGTATTGGAGCAGTATGAAAAGGTGAAGAATTTTGCTGTAATTGATGGATTTCTGGCGAAGGCTTCCGGTTATCAATTTTATAACATCAGCAAATATACATTTGAATCTTTATTAGCTGATCCGGAAAATATCGAAGCAAATTTTCGAGATTATCTGAATGGATTTTCAGCAAATGTTCAGGATGTGCTGGCAAAGTTTGATTTTGATAACATTATCCGCAGAATGGTAGAAAGTAATACCTTGTATCTTGTCATAAAAGAATTTAATTCACAAAAAGGATATCTGGGACCAGATAAAATCAGTGCAGTAGACTGTGGATATATTTTTGAAGATTTAGTAAAACGATTCTCCGAATCTTTTGGTGAAGAGGCCGGGGCACATTTTACCAGTAGAGATATTATCTATTTAATGACGGATTTACTTTTATCAGATGCAGATTTGAGTAAGGGTGGAAATGTAACAGTGTATGATATGGCGATGGGAACATCTCAGATGCTTAGCTGCATGGAAGAAAGAATTCAGGAGCTAAACACGGAGATTGGAGTTACCTGCTTTGGTCAGGAGTTTAATCCCTCTACATTTGCGATTGCAAAAGCGGATATGATGATTCGTGGGGGTGATCCAAATAATATGAGATTTGGAGATACCCTATCTGAAGATCAGTTTAGCGGATATCAGTTTCAGTATATTATTTCAAATCCACCGTTCGGAATTGACTGGAAAAGAGAAAAAGCAGCAGTAGAAGCAGAAGCGAAAAAAGGTGAATTGGGAAGATTTGCACCTGGACTTCCGAAAATATCAGATGGACAGCAGCTATTTGTATTGAATGGACTTTCCAAGCTGGCTTCAAATGGAAAAATGGCGATTATTCAGAATGGATCACCATTATTTTCGGGAGATGCTGGAAGTGGACCGTCAGAAATAAGAAGATATATTCTGGGAAATGACTGGCTGGATGCGATTGTGCAGTTAGGTACAGATATGTTTATGAATACTGGTATCAGCACGTATATTTGGATTTGTTCTAAAGACAAACCAATACACAGAGCTGGAAAAGTACAGTTGATTGATGCTTCGCATTGTTTTGAAGCAAGAAGAAAAAGTATCGGAACAAAAAGAAATGACATTACTGATAAATGCCGTGATCTGATTGTAAAGGCATATGGTGCATTTGAAAATGGAACTATATATGGCGAGAAAGATGGTATTTACTGTCAGAGTAAGATTTTTGATACAGAGGAATTTGGATATCAGAAGATTGTAGTAGAACAGCCACAGAAAGATGAAAATGGCGAAATCATATTAAAGAAGGGAAAGCCAGTGGCGGATGTGTCTCTACGTGATACGGAAAATGTACCGCTGACAGAAGATATTAAGGAATATTTCAAGAGAGAAGTATTACCATATGCACCAGAAGCATGGATAGATGAAAAGAAGACGAAAGAGGGCTATGAAATTCCAATGACAAGGTACTTCTACGAATATCAGGCACCGGAACCAGTAGAAGAAATTGCAGTACGTTTGCATGAATTGGAACTGGATATTCAGAGTAGTTTGGATGCTTTGTTTGGGGAGAAATGATATGAGTAGAGAGATGAAAGAGTCAGGTATTGATTGGATAGGAAGTATTCCTAAGTCGTGGAATACTATTAAATTTAAGTATTTGCATGGTGGTATGAATACAGGAGAAGGAATTGATAAAAATTTTTGGTCTAATGAACCAACTGACAGATTATTCTATACCGCTGGAATAAATCCTATTAGAACCAACTATGAGGATTTCCCAGAATGGAAATATACAAAAGAAAATGATTTATTATTAGCTAGAAATGGTACACCTTATATTTATATACCGTATCCAAATGCTTGCTATACAGACCATATTATAAGGGCAACTATGAATGCAAGTGTAAATAAGCGATTTGTACAATATGGATTACAATGTAGTATAGCATCAGTAGTAGTGGATTCAGTAAGTCTTGCAACATGGTCAGCGTCGTTGTGGAATAAACAGGTTATAGCATGGCCGTCTGCTGAAGAACAGGAACGTATAGTTTCTTTTCTTGATGAAAAATGTGCTCATATTGATTCTGTTCTTGAAAAGACTCGCAATAGCATTGAAGAATATAAGAAGTTGAAGCAGGCAGTTATTACACAAGCGGTGACTAAGGGGATAAAAAATGATTGTAGGGTGAAAAGTAGTAAAATTGAGTGGATTGATAAAATACCTGAGAAATGGAAAGAAATTAGAATAAAAAATATATTCGACTTCAGAGAAGAAAAAAATTATATACCATTGGAAGAGGTGAATTTGCTTTCATTATATACAGACTTAGGCGTTATACAACATTCAGATTTGGAAAAAACAGTTGGAAATAAAGCAGTAAATGCAGACGGATATAAAAAAGTATATGAAAATGATATTATAGTAAATATTATTTTGTGCTGGATGGGAGCAATCGGAATCTCTAAATATGATGGAGTGACAAGTCCGGCTTATGATGTATATTGCCCACGAGAAAATGTAGACAGTAAATTTTATCACTACTACTTTAGAACGACGGGATTTGCAAGTGATTGTTACAAACGAGGGAGAGGAATAATGGCAATGAGATGGAGAACTTACTCAGATCAGTTTAGAGACATAAAGGTAGTATATCCTCCTTTGCGAGAACAAAAAGAAATTGTTCAATATTTGGATGAAAAATGCAATCAAATTGAAAACCTTGTAAAAAAGAAAAAGAAATTTATTGAAGAACTTGAGTTTTATAAAAAATCCTTGATTTATGAGTATGTAACAGGAAAAAAGGAGGTGCCAGAATTTTGAGTATAGATGTTACAACAGAGAAACGTTTCGAAGCAGATATTGAAGAATTTTTTCTATCATCGGCAGGTGGATACACACATAATTACGATGGGTATGATCCGCAGCTTGGTGTTTATAAAGATACTCTATTGAGATTTATCCAGAGAACACAGCCAAAGGAATGGAAACGCTTTTTATTGCAGAATAAAGTGGATCCAGAACGCAAATTCTGCCTTGCTTTCAACAATGCCTGCGATATGGACGGACTTATTTCTGTACTGCGACATGGATTTAAACATAGAGGTATTCCGTTCAAAGTATGTTATTTTAAACCAGAATCTGGCTTAAATCAAACAGCGGAAGCACTGTACGAAAAGAATGAAATTACTTGCAACAGACAATGGTTTTATTCCAGTGATACACATAATTCTGTTGATATGGTTCTGTCGGTAAATGGGATTCCGGTATTTGCCCTTGAATTAAAGAATCAGTATACAGGACAAAACGTTGACAATGCTAAGCGTCAGTGGATGTATGATCGTGACCCAAGAGAAATATGTTTTCAGTTCAATAAGAGAATCTTAGGATATTTTTGTATTGATCAGTTGGAAGTTTGGATGACAACACGGTTGGAAGGAAAAAATACATATTTTCTTCCGTTCAATCAGGGATCGAACGGTGCAGGAAATGATGGCGGCAAGGGAAATCCTGCGAATCCAGACGGATATCCGACATCATATTTCTGGGAGTATGTATTCCAGAAAGATAGTATGATGGATATTATCCAAAAGTTTATTCATCTGCAGGTAAAGGAAGAAAAGAAACAAATGCCTGACGGATCAGAGCAGGTCACGAAGAAGAAAAGATTGATTTTCCCAAGATATCATCAAATGGATGTTGTACGTAAATTAATTGCAGATGTGAAAAAAGAAGGTGCAGGTCGTAATTATCTGATTCAACATAGTGCAGGTTCTGGAAAATCCAATTCTATTGCATGGACAGCGTATAGACTGGCTTCCTTACATGATTCAAATGATGAATCTGTTTTCAGCAGTGTGGTTGTAGTTACAGACCGAACCGTATTAGATGAACAGTTACAGGAAACCATTTCAGGGTTTGATCACACGATAGGGTCGGTAGAGACGATTGATGATAAAAAGAACTCAAAAGATTTAAGAGACGCCATCAATAACGGTGCAAGAATTATTGTAACCACATTGCAGAAATTCCCGGTGATTTATCAGGAAGTGGATAAGGTTGCCGGAAGAAATTTTGCGATTATTGTAGATGAAGCTCATTCTTCGCAGACAGGAAGTTCTGCAATGAAACTGAAAGCGGCGTTGGCTGATACAGAAGCAGCATTGCGAGAATATGCGGAAATAGAAGGAAAAGCAGAAGATGAAATAGATAGAAATGACAAACTTGTGCAGGAGATGCTGACACATGGAAAACATCCAAATCTATCCTTTTTTGCATTTACTGCAACTCCGAAACCAGCAACACTGGAGATGTTTGGAAGTCAATGGACAGATGGAAGTTTCCATCCATTTCATATTTATAGCATGAGACAGGCGATAGAGGAAGGATTCATTCTGGATGTTTTGCAGAATTATATGACTTACAGTACCTGTTTCAAAATTGCAAAAGACACACCGGAAAATCCAGAGCTTCCAGAAAGCAGAGCAACAAAAATTATAAAGAAATATGAAAAATTACATCCATATAATATCAGCCAGAAATCACAGATTATCGTAGAAACATTCAGAGAGACTACGAAACAAAAAATCGGTGGAAAAGGAAAAATGATGGTTGTCACAGATTCGAGATTGGCAGCAGTTCGATATTTCCATGAAATCAAAAGATATATAAGAGAACAACATTATGCAGATATGGATATTTTGGCTGCATTTTCCGGAACGGTGCAGGATGGAGATGAAGAGTATACAGAAGCCGGGCTGAACGTAAGGAAAGATGGAAGCCATATATCAGAAAGTCAGACAAAGGAAGAATTCCACGATAATTTTAATGTTCTGGTAGTAGCGGAAAAATATCAGACTGGTTTTGATGAACCATTGTTACATACAATGATTGTTGACAAAAAATTGAAAAATGTGAAAGCAGTGCAGACATTATCGCGTTTGAATCGAACATGCCCTGGAAAGGTGGACACATTTGTGTTGGATTTTGCAAATAAAAAAGAAGATATTCTGGAAGCATTTCAGCCATTTTATCAGGAGACAAGCCTTGAGCAGGAAGTAAATGTGGATTTGATTTATCAGACAGAAAAAGAACTTCTGGATTATGCAATTTATAACGAGAATGATATCAGGGCATTTACTGATATATGGAATCATCCTGGTAAGCAGGATGCAACTGCGATGGGAAAAATGACAAGTGTATTAAAACCGGTAGCAGACAGATATAATTTGAAAAACCCAGAAGAACGGTATCAATTCAGAAGACAGGTAAGAAAATTATTACGATGGTATAGTTATATAACACAAGTAGTTCGTATGTTTGACACTGATATGCATAAGGAATATCTCTTCCTTAGCTATTTGATCGGACTTTTGCCAGAAGAAAAGGAAGAACCGATTGATTTAGAGGGAAAGCTGAAACTGGAATATTATAAACTGCAGAAAACATTTGAGGGTGCAATAAAACTGGAAAAAGTTGATGGGCAGTATGTTCCATCTAAAAAGCAGGGGGCACAGGGAATCCGACAGAAAAGCACATTGGATGAAATCTTGGATAAGATTAACGAGAAGTATAAAGGGCAGTTCACAGATGGAGATCGGGTGATGCTTGGTGCGTTACACGATAAACTGATTGCTGATGATAAACTGGCAAGTTCTGCACGTACTTCAGATCCAAGAATTTTTACGGAAAGTATTTTCCCTTCAGCTTTTGGAAATGCAGCAATGGAAAGCTATATGGAAGCACAGGACAGCTATAGTTCTTTATTCGAAGACAAAAGTAAGTATGATGCTGTGATGAGTGCATTGGCGGGAGTGATTTACAGGGAAATGCGTTCTAAAAAGACTGTGGATTACCGGAAAATTGAGAGAGACGAGCAAGTGCAAATGGTAGCGGAAGAACCAGTTAAATATGGGGAATAAGAATTAGAATATGTTAAGAAACTAAGGGAGGAGGAAATGTATGTATTTAAAAAGATTAGATATTAAAAATTTTAGAGTTTTTGATGAAGAAGGAGTATCATTAATATTTAACCAAGGTGTAAATGCAATTATTGGTGAAAATAATTCTGGAAAATCTTCGGTGATAGATGCAATCAGAATTGCTTATTCCACAGTAACATACAAAAAAGATATATTTTTTTCAAAATCAGATTTTCATGTTAATGAAGACGGAACAACGGCTGATTATGCCCAATTTGATGTATTTCTGGAAGATGTTCCAAAGAGATTAGTTGAAATTTGGAATCCGCAGAGCGAAAGTGGAAAGGGGGGAGATTTTCATATCAAATTCGAAAAATATATTGCTCCTAGTGGAATGGAAAAGGTACGATCTGTTTATTGGGGATTTGGAACGGAAGGGAATTCTTTAACTACAGATACATTCGAAGCAACAGATGTAGTTTTTCTTGGTGCATTACGTGATTCGGAAAACGAGATGAAACCTTCTAAAAACAGCAAACTGGCACAACTACTTAGAAATATGGTTCCAGAAGAGGAAATTAGAAAAGAATTAGTACAGATTTTGACAGATGCGAATAATAGTCTTTTGGAAAAAGATCAATTGATAAAGACAAAGACCACTATAAATAAAAATCTTGCAAAGATTGAACAAGAATTTTTAAATCAACAGATCGATATTGGATTGGTAGAACCGAGGTTTGATTCAATTGCGTCTTCATTACGTGCATGGTTTAAGCCAAAGTGGTTATTGATAAATAAATCAGATTCTGTGTATGAAAAAGCTACGGAATATTATCAAAATCATAAAGAAATTAAAAAAATGCAGGCAGATACTAGGGGAATATATTTTGAAAGCTCTATTTTAGAAGACCAGATGGACATTGATGCTGAAGTAAGCAGTAGGATTAAAGAACTTGCCAATAGTTCTTTTGAATTGTATCAAAATGGTTTGGGATATAATAATCTATTATTTATGTCTGCTGTGCTTGGAGATATGGCAATTGAAAAAGGTGGAATTTATCATAATCTTTTGTTGATTGAAGAACCAGAAGCTCATTTACATCCACAGTTACAGGAGCTAGTTCATAGTTTTTTAGAAGATGCAAATAGAAATGACAGTAATATTCAGATTATTTATACATCGCATTCTCCAACATTAGCATCTAAAATTGATATAGAAAATATTAATTTAATATATGAATGTGGACACGAAAAATTCTGTCTGCCTTTTTCAGAAGCAAAGTTAAATGAGGACAATAAAAAATATTTACAGAGATATTTGGATGTTACGAAATCTCAGATGTTTTTTGCAAGGGGAATTTTATTTGTAGAGGGAATTAGCGAAGCAATTTTAATTCCAGAAATGGCAAAAGCTTTAGATAGACCGTTGGAGAAATATGCGGTAGAGTTAGTCAACGTGGATAGTGTTGCATTTAAGCCTTTTGTTAATCTTTTTTCATCAGAACAAGTGAAGACTTGTTTTAAAAAAGTTTCTATTATTACCGATGATGATAGATGTTCTAAAAAGAATGAAAAAGACTACATTAGTAAAGATTTTGATTATGATAATGTTAGTTCGGAAATCGTTGCAAATTTAGAAAATGGACAGCCATCAGATAGATATAAGGAATTAGAAACATTGTGTTCAGGAACAGAAATTAATATATTTTCTGCTTATAAAACATTAGAGTATGCATTATGCTGTAGTGAAAATAATATTTATCATATGGTAGAAGCTATTAAAAATTGTTACGTAGATCTCGGACCTAAATTAGAAGAAAAGATTGCAACTTTATCTGAATTGAGTGAAAAAGCAGCGTGTGTGTGGTTGTTTATAAGAACCAGGGATAAATGTAAAGGTGCAGTTGCCCAATATATAAGTCAAGTTATTAGTGACCAGAAAAAACAAAAGGATAATAAAAAAACAATTGAAAAGGAATTTATTATTCCAGAGTACTTGAAAGATGCGATTTATAGTGTAACGGAGAAAAAGTTATGAAAGAACAATTGACGGAGGAACAGAAAAAATTTTTAACAGCTGAGGGAAAAGTTGTTGTAAAAGCATGTCCTGGAAGTGGAAAAACTTATTCGGTTGCACATAAATTATTGTCTTATATAGACAATTGGAAAGATTATCATAGCGGTGTGGCAGTACTGTCATTTACGAATGTGGCAAGTAATGAGATACAAGAAAAAGCACAAACAATTCATGGCAGTTTGGGTGAACTAGGATATCCGCATTTTATAGGAACAGTAGATAGTTTTATTGATGAGTTTATTGTGTTACGGTATGGACATCTTGATACAGTTAGCAATGTACGTCCAAGGATCACAATTACTGATACATGGAAAATGCCATATGGATTCTGGAGAAAAGAGTGCCATAGTAAAGGCTGCATAGATAACATAGAACAATTTTATTATGGCATTGATAAGAAGTTTTATAAGGGAAATGAACCGGTCAAGTGTGAAAAAAGAAATGCCAGATCGCTACCATGTCAACAATATAAGAAAATGTTGCAGGATAGGGGGATTATCTTTCAAAATGAAACTGCATTATTTGCATATCAATTACTAAAAAAATATCCTATGGTTGCATCTGCTATAGCAGAAAGATTCCCAGTAATTATTATAGATGAAGCACAGGATACGTCAGTGAATCAAATGGCAGTTTTTGATCTACTAAGTAAGTCTGGGGTAAAATCAATGTTTTTGGTGGGAGATGCAGATCAGTCAATATATGAATGGAGAAATGCTAGTCCGGAGTGTTTTTTACAAAAAGTAGAAGATACAAGTTGGCAGACAATAGAATTGACTGGGAATTTTAGAAGTTCACAAAATATCTGTAATGTTACATCCTATTTTTCTGCTAGCTTGAGAGGGACAAAGAGTAATAATGCAATAGGATATTGGAAGGATGAAGTACAAAAACCCATTCTTTTGCTAACAAAGAATAATTCAGAAAACGATACTATTGATTATTTTATCAAAAAATGTATGGAAATGCAGATTGGGATATCGCCTAAAAATGTTGCTGTTTTAACGAGAGGAAGAATATATTCTGATACAGATATTAAGGGATTGTGGAAAAGTGCAGAGATAGAACTATATGCCAAGGCTGCATATGAATGGAAGTATGGATCGAGAAAAAAAGCATATGAGAATACAGAAAAAGCAACATATTGTATGATTTTTAATGAGGATACAGACAAATACATGATGCAACAGAAAATACGAGAGCATACTACCGAAGAAAGTTGGAAAGATTTTATTATCAACATTTTGATTAATATACCTGATGTAGATATGGAAATCGCAGAATGGGTAAAAGAATTTTCTACAATTTTTGTAGATGTCTGTAAAAATTGTGAGTATAAAATATCGCCTGACAAAGAGATAAAAGATACATTTAAAATAAAACGTAATGATAACAAATCACCGGATTTCAAAAAAATATCGTTGAAAAAATTTTTTGAGAAGAAAAATGAGGAGAAGTATACTAGATCTTCAATTCATGGTGTCAAAGGAGAATCTTATGAGGCTGTGTTGTTACATGTAAAAAGTCGAACAGGAAGTACAATTACTCCTAAACTTTTAATGGAGGGGGAACTAGAACAAGAATTAATGCGATTAGCATATGTTGCAATGACAAGACCGAGAAGATTACTTATGTTGGCTATGCCTGATACAAAAGGAATTAAAACATGTGGTAGATTTTCAGAAGAATTATGGACATATGAAAACTTATAGGTAATTTAGATAAGATGATTATATAAAAAGATTATTCAAATAATAAAGTAAAAAAGGGGCGATGTTATGGCAATACGATCAGTAGAGTATCTGCAGAGTCTTGTTCGGGAGCTTGCAAAACTTCCGAACGAGACTGAGTGGGTAGAATTTAAATGTAACAATAAGCAACCTCAAATGATTGGTGAATATATTTCGGCATTAAGCAATTCAGCAGCACTATGCGAACGACCTAAAGCATATTTGGTTTGGGGTGTAGATGATGCAACGCATAAAATTGTTGGAACTGAATTTCAGTATCGTAAAATGAAAAAGGGAAATGAGGAATTGGAAGCATGGCTTTCCAGAATGCTTTCACCAAGAATTAATTTCCGATTTTTTGAGGTTCCTATGGATGAAGGAATGGTTGTGCTGATGGAGATTCCTTGTGCAGAAAAACAGCCGGTACAGTTCGCTGGTGGGGAATTTATAAGAATTGGAACGAACAAAAAGAATTTAAAAGAGTATCCTGACAAAGAAAGAGAATTATGGAGAACATTCGATTCTACACCATATGAACTTCGAATTGCGATGGGAAATTTAGATGAAGATGAAATGGTGTTATTATTGGATTACTCAAAGTATTATGATAAACTGGAAATGCCAATTCCGAGAAATCGGGATAAAGTATTGGAAGATTTACAGCATGAAAAGTTCATAAAGAGAAATGATGCCGGTACATGGGATATCACGAATATGGGAGCATTGATGATCGCAAAGGATTTGAAGAAATTTGAATCTTTGCATAGAAGAACTGTGAGGGTGATATGGTATAAGGAGAATTCCAGACTGGATGCTATCAGAGAAAAAGAGTTCTGTGCGGGCTATGCATTTTCGCATGAAGAAATCGTGCAGTATATTATGACAATTATTCCGCAGGAAGAGGTTATTGTAGAAGCAACAAGGAAATCTGTTGTCAGTTTCCCGGAAATTGCTATCCGTGAGTTGTTGGCAAATGCTATGATACATCAGGATCTGCAGCAAAGAGGTACAAATCCGATGGTAGAAGTGTTTAAAAATCGAATTGAATTTTCAAATGCTGGTGCACCACTGGTAGCAATTGAAAGAATTGTAGATTCGGTGCCGGTGTCCAGAAATGAAAATATTGCCGGATTTATGCATAAATGTGGTATCTGTGAGGAACGTGGCAGTGGATATGATAAGATTGTTGAAGCAACCGGCAAAAATGAATTACTTGCACCGAGGATTGAAAATCAAAACAATCAATTTACAAAAGCAATATTGTTTGCGAAAGTACCGTTTGAATTAACCACGAAAGAAGATCGGATGCGTACTTGTTATATGCAGGCATGTCTGGCATATGTCAATTTTGAGGGGATTTCTAACTCAGATATTCGAAAAATATTTGGATTGGGAGAAAAAGAGAAAGCGAAAGCCTCTCGACTTCTTACCAGTGCTGTTGACGGAGGCTATATTAAAGTAATGGATCCGGATACTGCGCCAAGGTATAAAAAGTATATTCCATATTGGGCATAATTTAAGTTTCGCTAAGTTTCACTTATATAGGTGGAATGAGGAAAATTCAATAGAGCAATATGAAAAAAGGCACTGAAAACCACTGAATTATTGGTTTTACAGTGCCTTCTCTTTGACTAACGAGAAAAAACATAATAAATTTAAGTTTTGCTAAGTTTCACTAAGTTCAGCATTAACAGATCGCCACTGCCTTTTCGGCTCAAATTTCCCACACCCATCACAGGTCTGCGGCCAGTTGATTTTCCATTCAAAATATTCATTTCTGGTAATTTCGCCAGATTTTAATTCTTTCTTTCTGAGAACCCATTCTTTCATAAAATCATTGAGAACTCCATAATTGAACCACATACCAACAGGTGGATGAGCAGGCCAGTTATCTGAATCATGGTAACGGACAGAGGTATCTTCGCTGGAATTGCATTTCTCTCCGGGATAAGTTTCTAACTGAAAGAGATTGATAGCTGCCGGATTAAATTCGTCAATCCAGAACAGGATTTCCATAAGTTCAGAAGCATCCATAGTAGTAGGCTCATGCAGTGCCAGTGGATTCACATCCAGAATTTTAGCCATTTCAGTTACCAGATCTTTGCGGGGAACCCGGTAATTCGTTTCATATTGGGCAAGGCGGTTTGCACCTTTATCGCCCCAGCCGAGGGCAGCACCAAGTTCTGCCTGTGTCATATTCCGGAATGTCCGGATTTTTTTTATTTTATTACCGATTGTCATATCAGATTTCCCACTTTCTTTTTGATAAATCCATTTTACTACCAAAAACAGTGAATGTAAACAGAAAGATTCGCATTGAAGCGAATAAAACACTTGACATTCGCATGAATGCGAATTAAAATGACAGTACGATAAAGGTTCGCATGAAAGCGAATGTACAGATGAGGATAAATACTATTTGCAAATTATTGCAAAATGAGGTTGTAAAATCCTTCTGTCAGGCTTTATTAGTGAAAGGATTTTTTTGAAGAGAACAACATTTTGGTGTTTCTAGGCTGTAATAAGTGAAAGGATATTCAAAAAACTCTCTTTTTGTACCTTGAAAATTACATGAGCTGTATAATCTGATTCCACAGATGCCATAACCCTGTAAAGGATTTTACGGGCGAGCGTCAAAGATACTCCGGAAACGGCTGGTAAGTTTGCGAAGAAGCTACCAGCATTCAGAAATATTCTGATAGAGGTTGGCAGTAACGCTGACAGCAGATTATACGAATGGAAGCCAACACGCCGAACGGAATATGCAATGCTATAACAATAGATAAACTGTGAGAACAAAATACGAAAAGGTAAGGTGATGCAATTGAGAAAATTGCAGGTATAGGACAACTGATACAAAGAATATGTTGGAAAAGAGGTGAGCATCATGGTGAATCAGTCAGTAATAGACTCCAGTGTTGATCTGGAGCAGTTAAAGGACATTGAAGATTTAATTCCTGATATGGATAAAGCTATTTCTGAGAAAGTGGAAACTTTTCTGGATAAATCCGGCGATCAGCCGTATGCCCACATGAATGAAGGATATGTAGTGGTTGTGGAGATGACAGGAGAAATGGATGCCACAGATGCCATTAGCGATTATCTTAGAAAAAGAACGGAGTTGATGTATTAGATGCAAGTCTTGAAAAAACATCTTGCGAAGCTACAGATGTTATGTTAATGTGAGGTCAGGGAAAATGAACGTGATACATGGTTTCTGACTTCTATTCAATGGAATAAGTAAGTTGGGAGCGATGTAAAATGGAACAGATGCAAATGAATATGCCAGATATATACGATGCTGCATTGTATCTTCGATTATCGAAAGATGATATGGAAGAGGGCGATGCGAAGTCAGAGAGCAACAGCATTGCAAATCAGAGAGAGTTACTTCGGAGCTTTGTAAAAAGCCAGCCGGATATTCAGATCTTTGATATATATGTGGATGACGGATACTCAGGAGGAAATTTTGACCGACCTGAGTTTAAACGAATGACAACTGATATAGAAGCTGGAAAAGTAAACTGCGTGATTGTAAAAGACTTATCCAGATTCGGAAGAGAGTATATAGAAGCCGGGCGATGGATCGAAAAGACCTACCCGGCTTTAAATGTGCGTTTTATTTCAGTTACAGACCAGTTTGACAGTAAAACAGCAGATTTTTCAGAAAAGTCATTTGTTGTTCCAATCAAAAATTTTGTAAATGAAAGCTATTGCCGGGACATTTCCGGTAAAGTGCGAAGCCACCAGAAAATCAAACGTGAAAAAGGTGAATTTATTGGAGCATTTGCCCCGTATGGTTACTGCAAAGATCCGGAGAATAAGAATTGTCTGGTGATTGATTCTTATGCAGCGGATATTGTAAGAAAAATATTTTCATGGAAAATTGATGGATTCAGTCTTGGAGCAATCGCAGAAAAACTGAATGTACGTCATGTGCAGTCGCCGAAAGAATATAAAAAGGCAAATGGTGAAAATTACAATTCCGGATTCCATAGTTCAGATACACCGAAATGGTCGGCAGTGCAGATCAAAAGGATTCTGACCAATGAAGTCTATATTGGAAACATGGTACAGGGCAAGCAGGAACGAATCAGCTATAAAGTAAAGCAACGCCTGGATAAGCCAGAAGCAGAGTGGGTGAAAGTAGAAAATACGCATCCGGCAATTATCAGGCAGAATGATTTTGATGTGGTTCAGAAGCTGCTTCAATATGATGGTAGGGCATCGAAAACATCAGACAGTGCAAACTTTTTTTCGGGATTTGTGTTTTGCGGAGATTGCAAGACACCGATGATACGCAGGGTAAATCAGTATAAGGGGAAGAAAAAAGCCTTTTATATCTGCCAGACAAAGAACAAAGGTGGAGATTGCACCAGACACAGTATTCCGGAAGAGGCGCTGAAAAGAATTGTGTTGAAAGAGATTCAGGCATATACGGCACTTTTTGTAGACTATCAGATGATTATGGAAGAACTTTGTGAGATGCAAGTCAGCTACGATCAGGTAATCGGTTATGATACGCAGATTAGTAAGTTGCAGGAAGAATATAACCGCTATTACAGTCTGAAAGCGTCTTTAGATGATGACTTGAAAGAGGGATTGATCAGCAAAGAAGAGTTCGATGATTTTCGGGAAAGTTACGGAAGAAAATGTGAAGAACTGGAGCAGATGATCGAGAATCAGAAAAAATTGGTAAAGCAAATGTTTGAGGGTGGAGTGTCTGCAACTGTTCAGTTGGAGGACTGGAAGAAATCACTGGAAATCAAAGAACTGGATCGCACATTGCTGGCACTGACCGTAGATAAAATCTATATTTATGAAAACAAACAGATCAAAATTCATATCCGTTATCAGGATATGATTGAGAAAATGAAAGTCATAAGACGGTTTTATGCGGAACACCGGACAGAGTGCAGGAAAGAGGTGGGATAAATGGCAAGGACAGCAAAAAGATATAAGAAAAACACAGAGAAGAAAGTTCTTGGGATTCCGGTATGTATGGCTGCAATTTATGTCAGATTATCCGTAGACAGTGATGAAAAAAAGTCAGAATCTATTGAAACACAGGTTACGCTGATAAAAGAGTTCATTCAGAAGCACAATGAAAATCCGAACAGAGAGTATGAAATTGCTGTATATAACATTTATTCTGATCTGGGAAAAACCGGAACAAATTTTGACAGACCGGGATTTGAACGGATGATGAATGATGTCAGGGAAGGTAAAATAAACTGTATTCTGGTAAAGGATTTCTCACGATTTGGAAGAAATTATATCGAAACTGGCAACTATCTGGAAAAGATTCTTCCTTTTATGAAAGTGCGGTTTATTTCTGTATGTGACAACTATGATTCATTTGCACCGGATGCCAAGAATCAGGAATTATCCATGAATATCAAGAATCTGGTGAATGATGCTTATGCGAAAGACATTTCCGCAAAAGAACGGGCAGCGAAACGTATTGCACAGAAAAATGGTGAGTATGTGGGATCTACAGCTCCATATGGATATTGTGTGGAAAAGATAAATGGAATTTATAAGTTGATGGTGGAACCGGAAGCTGCAAAGATTGTCCGCAGGATTTTTGAAGAATATGCTTCGGGAGAGGGCATACAGAGCATTATTGACAGGCTGTTTGAGGATAGGGTACATCGGATTTCAGATTATAACCAATATCATCATGTGTACTGTCAGGACGGAGAGAACCTTCATCAGTGGGGAAATTCTTCGATACGTGCAGTGCTGAACCGGAATAATTATTATGGCGATCTGGTTCAGAGAAAATATGAATCCAGATTTCAAAGAGGTGAAAAATGGTGTGACATATTGGACGAGAGCCAGTGGATTATTACGCCAAATGCCCATGAGCCAATTATTAGCAGAGAATTGTTTGAAAAAGCACAGGTCAGGCTAAAAGCAGCACAACAGAAAGCAACAAAAACTACTGCAGGGTGGGAAGATGATGAAAGAGCATTTTACAATGTATTCTATTGTGGTGATTGTAAGCGGAAAATGTGTACACGTAGATACAGAGGCAATGTGTATTACTTTTGCAATGCTGCCTGGTATCGGGATGAAAGAAAATGTAGTCACAAATCTATTTCCGAGGAGAAGCTGCAGAAAATTGTCCGTTCGGAGCTGACCAGACAGTTTCAGTTATCTGGATTGCGGAAAAAGGATATGTCTGCTATAAGCAGTGCGGTATTTCTTTCCAAAATCAGTGAGATTCAAACTGAGATCAGAAAACTGGATGCAGATATGGAAAGACGTTCAGAAAAACTGGCACAGGCATTTATGAAATATAAAGAGGGTGAACTTTCCAAAGAAGCCTATATAGAAATGAAAGATGACCGTAATAATTGGAAAGAGTTTTGTGAAGAGAGAAAGAAGTCTCTGGAGCAGACCATACGAAAGCTGGAAAAACAGCAGAAAGAAGAAGCCAGATTTTTACGAAGTCTGTTGGAACTGGATGGGACAACCAGAATCAATGCGGAACTTGCAGAAGGCTTGATTGAAAGTATGTATCTATATGGTGATGGCAGACTGGAAATCAACTTTGGGTTTAAGGGGGCGGTAGAACATGAGTGATCAGAAACTGATTATTGGATATTACCGCCTTTCCATGGAAGATGACTCAGAGGGAGAAAGTAACAGCATTATTAATCAGAGAAAACTGGTAAAAGATTATATTTCCAATATTCCTGAATTGGTGGCTATGCCCTTTCAGGAGTTCTACGACGATGGATATTCTGGTTCCAGTATGGAACGTCCGGCAATTAAGCAGGTTCTGGAACTTGCCAGGGAGAATAAAGTGCAGTGTATTGTAGTAAAAGATTTTTCACGTTTTGCCAGAAACTATATTGAGATGGGAACTTATCTGGAGCAGATTTTTCCATTCCTGGGAGTACGATTCATTTCTATCTCAGACCGATATGATTCTAAAGATTATAAGGGAAAGAGTTCAGATATTGAAGTACAGTTTAAAGGACTGATAGCAGATTTTTATGTGAAAGATCAGTCCGTAAAGGTAAAAGCGGCAGTCAGTACCAGACGAGGAAAAGGTGAGTATTGCTGTGGCTCTGCACCGTATGGGTATCAAATCAATCCTGAAAATAAGAAAGAACTGGTCATTGTAGAGGACGAAGCGGAAGTGATCCGCAGAGTATTTGAACTGACAAACCAGCGATATTCCAAGATGGAGATTTGTAAGTTATTTAATGAAGAGGGTGTATTGACTCCCTTGCAGTCTATGAGCAGACGACAGAAATCAGACAGCAAGAAAGCTGCATCAAGAGGATTGCAGTGGACGAGTGATATGATACGGAAGATTGTGGATGATAAGACTTATATAGGCTGTATGGTCTATGGAAAGACAAAGATTCCAGATCCCGGAACAGGGAAAGAAGTACCAGTGCCGAGAAAACAGTGGAAAGTGATGGAAAATCACCATGAGCCGATCGTATCAAAAGAAGTTTTTGAAAAAGCACAGTCCCTGCAGATCAGATACACTAAGAAAAGCAAATTCGACAGGGAAACAACACTATTAGGTGGCTATGTAAAATGCGGGAATTGTCGCAGAAGCCTGACTTCAAGCAGTCCGGTTCATGGTCATATCCTTTATAGCTGTGCTTACAGTAAAGGAAAAGAAGATACAGGATGTTTTGCGGGGAAAGCTGATAACAAAATGCTGGAGTATATTGTACTGGCAGAAATAAAGGCATATTTACGTCAGAATATCGGTCAGGAACAGATGCAGCAATCCATGAGGAAACAGCATGAGGACAGCATAGAAGCCTATAAGACGGAACGTTCAGATTGTGAAAAGCGTCAGGAGCAGATAAAGATTCAGAATCGCCAGAACTATGAGAAATATCATGAAGGACAGATGAATCAGAAACAGTTCATGGAAGCCAAGATGCAGTTGGAAGAAGAAAGAGAACGACTGCAGAAACGTGTACAGGAACTGACTGCTCTGATAAATGACGAGAAAGAAATCCTGATGAAAAAGAATGTTCCGGTGGAGCAGATGTTGAAGTATTTAGGTTATGAGAAGCTGACACGAGAGATGCTGGAAGAATATGTGCAGGGAATATATGTGTATGATGATGGGAGAGTGGAGGTGGAATGGGAATCACTGACTTGATTTGTAGCAATAATGTAACGTCCACTACTACTGAACTTGTAGCAATGACGTTACATCCTCCCTGCTGATTTTGTGACAACAATATAACGTCCTCTGTTCCAAAACAACGGTTTTATGGGAAAAATCGAGGGGAAAAAGGTCAAAAAGTTTGTAGCAATGACTTGACATCCTCGGGAGCACTGTGTACGGCAAATAGTATTCCACGATAACTCTATAAAATGTTAAAAAACATAAAAATATAAAAAAAGTTCACAGAAATATAACGTTTTGTGTTATACTTTACCATATGTAGTGGAGATTAAGGTATCGGGGTACTTATAGTTGAACAGAAAGTGATCAGAAGTACCGGATAATGACAGGTATGGGATAATTACGAGAGTATGAGGGACAGAAGATGACTAATTTTGGGGAACATTATAATGAGGAATTAGCGCAGCAGGAGATTGAGATCAATAAGAAGACCCTGAGGGAGATGGTCGGAGCGTTTATTGTTTTGACGGCGGTCTGGGGACTGGCGTTTGGCCGTTTTCCGACAGTAAATGCAATTGTGTTCAGTGTGACATATGCAATTTCTGCTGGCTTTTTTATTGCGTCTGTGATCTTATTTTTTAAAGCAGATCCATCGGTTGAGCGTATGAAGTGTTTTTTTGTGACCGGCATCTGCATAATTTCAGCAGCAATGAACCTTATGTTCAGTTACCATATGGTTCTGGTGTATGTATTTCCACTCATCGTGGCAGTTCAGTATAAAGAGAAAAACGTATTATGGCTGTCTTATGCACTGGAAGTTTTTCTGCTGCCGGTCAGCATGATCGTGGGATTTTATTACGGGATCTGTGATCTGAACCTGCTGCTGCAGGGAAATCATACCAGGACATGGTATTTGTCTGAACTGGCAGATGGATTTGCGAGGATCCCTTTTTCGAAGATGCCGGTTGTGGTCATTATAGTTTACCGGATATTACCGCAGCTTCTGATCCTATTTGTGTTCGTGATGATCATCCAGCATACCATTGGCAGCATGCGGGAGGATGCTTACAGGATTGCGGAACTTACCTACCGCAAGGAGGTCGATTCTGCAACAAGGCTTTATAATAAGAATAAATATGAAGATATGCTTGCCAATTACTATACGATGGTGGAGCGTGTCGCCGTGGTTTTGTGGGATATCAATAATCTGAAAGAGATCAACGACCGCATGGGACATGGCATGGGAGATAAACTGATCGAGACAATGTCCGGTGCAATCTATGCACAGACAGATAGCCGGAAAAAGGCATATCGTATCGGTGGGGATGAATTTGTCATGCTCATCGAAAATCCGGAGAAACAGGAGGCAGAGCAGATCATCCAGAATGTCAGGGACAAACTTGCAAGACACAGGGAAGAAGGCGGTCTCAGGGTTTCGAGTGCAACCGGTACAGCGGAGGGAAACGGAATCGATATCTTAAAAATAGTACATGACGCGGATGAACGGATGTATGAGGATAAGAAGAGAGGAAAGGAGAGCCGCGAATATGCTATGTTTTATAGTGAATGAGCATTCCAGAAGCGGTAAAGGCGCAAAGATCTGGAAAGAAGCGGAAGCAGTTTTAAAAAAGAAAAACATTGCTTACGAATCATACGTCACCCAATATGAGGGGCATGCCTTTTCACTGGCACATGACATCTGTGAATGTGGGGCGGATGACATTCAACTTGTCGTGGTAGGTGGTGATGGGACCGCAAATGAAGTCATCAACGGAATGACGCATTTTGAGAAGGTACGCTTTGGTGTGATCCCGACTGGTTCCGGCAATGACCTCGCAAGGGGACTTGGGATCACAGGAACGCCTACAGAGGTGATCGGGCATATTTTAAACTGCAGGGAAGATTATGTGATGGATCTGGGGCAGGTGAGCTGGAACGGCTGTGAGAAGCCGAGATTATTTGCAATCAGTGCCGGGGCAGGATTGGATGCAGTAGTCTGCAAGAAGGCTTTGAAGTCCAAGGTAAAAGACGCTTTGAATAAGCTGCATCTCGGAAAGCTTACCTATCTGTTTCTGACGGTACAGTCGTTATTTACCATGCAGACAACAGATGCAGGTGCAGTTTTTGATGGAAAAGGACAGAAAAATCATAAGAAAATGATTTTCGCTGCGGCAATGAATTTCCGGGCTGAGGGCGGCGGTGTGCCGATGGCACCGGGGGCAGATGCGCAGGACGGAAAGCTTTCGGTGTGTATGGCGTGGGGAATCCCGAAATGGCGCACTTTTTTATGTCTGCCATTGCTTGTGACAGCCAATCATCTGCGGATCAGAGGGTTTGAGGTGACAAACTGTAAGGAATATGACCTGAAGCTGAAAACACCTATGGTACTTCATGCAGACGGAGAGTACTGTGGGGATGTCACAGAGATGCACTTTCAATGTCTGCCCAAAAAACTGCATGTGATGTGGTGATCGAATAAATACGAATAAAACAAAAATTCCCTTCATACAATGTGATAACATATGGAGGGAATTTTTTATGGACAATTATAGCGGAAATAAAGAGTATAACATTTACAGGGATATCAGAAATCGTACCAACGGGGAGATTTACCTCGGGATCGTAGGTCCGGTGCGCACTGGAAAATCCACCTTCATCAAACGGTTTATGGAGTTGATGGTACTTCCTTTTATGGAAGGAGAAGCAGAAAAAGAGAGAGCCATGGATGAACTTCCGCAGGCGGCAGCCGGAAAAACCATTATGACGACGGAACCAAAATTCATTCCACAGCAGGCGGCGGAGATCCGGCTCTCTGATTTTAAGACGGAAGAAGAGCCATTAAAGCTGCGTGTAAGACTGATCGACTGTGTCGGTTTTCTGGCGGACGGGGCAGTGGGACATATGGAAGGAAATGGAAGCAGAATGGTAAAGACACCGTGGTCAGACCAGGAAATCCCATTTGCGGAGGCAGCATCGATCGGAACCGAGAAGGTCATCAGAGACCATGCGACGATCGGCATTGTAGTGACGACCGACGGAACAATCGGAGAACTGGCACGGGAAAATTACATAAATGCAGAAGAGAGAACCGTTCAGGAACTGAAAAATATCGGAAAGCCGTTTGTGATCCTGTTAAATTCGGCAAAACCTTATGCGCAGGAGACAATAAAACTTGCGTCGGAGATGGAAAAAAAATATCAGACAACGGCTGTGCCGGTCAACTGTGAGCAGCTGCGCAGAGAGGATGTCTTAAAAATTTTAGAGAGTGTGCTGTATGAATTTCCGATTGAACGGGTGGAATTTTTTATCCCGAAATGGACGGAAATGCTCTCCGCTGATCATCCGGTAAAAAGTGAGATCATTGCACAGGCATCGGATATTTTAAGTCATATGGAGCGCACGAAAGACGTTTACCAGCAGCAGTCAGAACCGGGAGACTGCATCTCAAAGATTAAAATGGATGAGATGGATCTCGCCTGCGGCTGTGTGAAAATACAGATGGAGGTTGCAGAGCCGTATTACTATGAAAATATGAGTGAACTTGCAGGAGTTCCTATCCATGGTGAGTATGAACTGATCTCGATGATCCGCGAGATGGCGGCGAGGAAAGAATCTTATGAGAAAGTCGCAGGGGCTTTTGAGGAAGTGCAGATGAAAGGATATGGTGTTGTGAATCCGGGGTTAAAGGACATTGAACTTGCGGAGCCGGAACTGATCCACCATGGAAACAAGTTTGGTGTAAAAATTAAGGCAGTTTCCCCATCCATCCATATGATCCGTGCCAATATTGAGACGGAAATCGCTCCAATCGTGGGAAGTGAAGATCAGGCGAATGACCTGATCCGTTACATCCGGGAGGGACAGCAGAGCGAGGAGGGCGTCTGGAAAACCAATATTTTCGGCAAATCCATAGGGGAGCTTATGGAGGACGGAATCCGGAATAAAATCGCCATGATGGATGATGAATGCCAGCTTAAACTGCAGGATACCATGCAGAAAATCGTAAATGATAATAACGGTGGAATGGTTTGCATTATCCTATGAAATTTGGTAAGATTTAAGAATCAAAAACAGTGTATCCCGTCGGGAAAATCATAGATTTTTCCGGCGCGCACTGCAATTTATGACGATCGGATGCCCACAGTGCGGGCATTCTGCTGCAGGATACAGGCAGTGATAAAAGTGGGGGATCGGTATGAACATTCGTTTTTATCATGCAAAAATATTATTGACGAAAGCAGATCACACCTTCGAGGTGGCGGAGGGGGAACTCTGGGTAAGAGGAGACCATATCTGTTATATTGGGGATGGCACAGATACTTCTGCTGTCTGCAAAGAAGGTGATATCATTATCTGGGACCGGGAGATCGATGCGAAGGGAAATCTTTTAATGCCGGGATTTAAGAATGCACATACGCATACGCCGATGACATTTTTACGATCTTTTGCAGATGATCTTCCACTGCAGGAATGGCTGCAGCAGAAAGTGTTCCCAAACGAGGCAAGGCTGAAAGGGGAGGATACTTACTGGCTTGCAATCCTCGGAATTATGGAGTACCTGACGAGTGGTATCACCTCAAATTTTGATATGTACATTATGCAGGACTATCATATCAATGCCTATGTGGATACAGGTTTCCGGACTGTTTTTACCAGTGGATTGAACAATTTTACCGACAGTCTGGAAGTGCTGGAGGAGAATTATTTAAGAATCAACGGGCTGAGTGATCTCACTTCCTATGTGCCGGGATTTCATGCAGAATACACAACATCGCGTCCACTGCTTGAAGGGGTTGCCAAGATTGCGGACAAGTATCATGCACCGGTCTGGACGCACAATTCTGAGACAGAGCGCGAGGTGGCAGAGTGTAAGGCACGCTGGGGAATGACACCAATGCAGTTTACGGAAAGTCTGGGGCTGTATGAACATGGCGGCGGCGGTTATCACTGTGTCTGGCTGGAGGAGAAAGATATTGAGATATTGAAAAAACACCACATGTCGGTAGTGACGAACCCAGGTTCGAACACAAAGCTTGCTTCCGGTATCTGCCCGGTCAAAAGACTGCTGGATGAGGGGATCAATCTTGCGATCGGTACGGATGGACCGGCAAGCAACAACTGTCTGGACATGTTCCGGGAGATGTTTCTTGTGACGGGACTGGCAAAACTCAGGGAACGGGACGCTTCCTGCATGCCGGCGGATGAGGTGCTTTATATGGCGACCGCCGGAGGCGCATATGCGATGGGACTGCCGGATTGTGACTGTCTTGCAGTCGGGAAAAAGGCAGACCTTGTCATGATCGATCTGAGACAGCCGAATATGCAGCCGGAGAACAACCTTGTGAAAAATCTGGTTTACAGCGGTAGCAAGCAGAATGTGAAACTGACGATGGTAAACGGAAAAGTACTTTACGAGGATGGAATATTTCTCATTGGATTTGATCCGGCAGAAATATATACAAAAGCAAATGAGATAATTGGAAGGATGAAGGAATGCAGGTAATATTTATACATCACAGCTGCTTCTTAGTGGAAGTGGACGAGAAAGTTTTGATTTTTGACTGGTTTGCGGGAGACCGGGTAAACGGTTATACGTTCCGCGGACAAATCCCGGAGTATGAGCCGGATACTCCAATCTATGTGTTTGCAAGCCACAAGCACAGAGATCACTTTGACATGGACGTGCTCCACTGGACAGAGCGTTACAGCAACATACATTATATTTTCTCAAAAGACTGCAGGATGTCACCTCATTTTCTGGAAAAACACGGGTTTGACCTGTCTGTCCGGGAACTGATCACATATGTCAGTCCGTGCGAGAAATATCAGGTGGATGATCTGGAGATTGAGACGCTTCGCTCCACGGATGCAGGCGTTGCCTTTTATGTGAAGACAAACGGGGCAAGTTTTTATCATGCCGGGGATCTCAACAACTGGAAATGGGATGGAGCAGGGGAACTTGTCAATGGCATTATGGATGTCAATTATAAGAACCAGATTAAAAAACTTGCAAAGAAAGACATCAACCTGGCATTTGTGCCGTTTGATCCAAAACTTGGGATGTATCAGTCACTTGGCATGGAATATTTTCTGGAGAACACGAATGCAGAGTATGTGTTTCCAATGCATATGTGGCAGGATTATTCCGGGATACAGCCTTTTATCAAAAGACTGAGCAATCAGGCGATGGCGGACCGGATCGTGCCGATCGTCCATGAGAATCAGGTGTTTGAGATCCGGGAAGAATAAAACACAGTATTTTTTGAAAGAAAAGACGACAGCTTTTAGAAGAAAAGATGTTGAATACTTGACGATAAACAAATAAGTGAGCTATAATATTTAAATTGTGAGCCGGCTTTCATTTTTGCAGTGCATAAGTGTCAGCCATAGCAGAAAGGCAGGTAGAAGAAATGGCATTTTTAGGATCATTTTTACAGTATGCAATTATTATGGTGATTTTGGCAGCGATCGCTCTGGCGGGATTTTTTGCAGGCAAAAAGCTGCGGGAAAACAAAGATGCAAAAGCAGCGGCGGAAGCTGATATGTCAGCAGAACAAGAAGTTAAATAATTTGTAACTATGTAGATAGTTTCTTGGAAGGAAACAATTGGTAATTACAATTTTATTAAATAAAAAATGTACGGCAGAGAAGTGCCTGTACAAAAGATTTTGGAGGAACTTAGTCGTGAAGAAATTTTACGGTGAAAACGAATTACGAAGAATGTACCTTGAATTTTTCGAGAGCAAGGGACATCTTAAAATGAACAGCTTTTCATTGGTACCACACAATGATAACAGCTTATTACTGATCAATGCAGGTATGGCACCATTAAAGCCATATTTTACAGGACAGGAGATTCCACCTCGCAGAAGAGTGACAACCTGCCAGAAATGTATCCGTACCGGTGATATCGAGAACGTTGGTAAGACAGCAAGACATCTTACATTCTTTGAGATGCTTGGTAACTTCTCTTTCGGAGATTATTTTAAGCATGAAGCGATCGCATGGTCCTGGGAGTTTTTGACAAAGGTTCTCGGATTAGAAGAGGACAGACTGTATCCATCCATTTATGGTGAGGATGATGAAGCATTCGATATCTGGACAAAAGAAGTCGGAGTTCCGGCAGAGAGAATCACAAGATTTTACCGCGATCCGGAAACCGGAGAGTGTGATAACTTCTGGGAGCACGGCGCCGGTCCTTGCGGTCCATGTTCTGAGATTTACTATGACCGCGGAGAAAAATACGGCTGTGGCAAACCGGACTGTAAAGTAGGATGTGACTGTGACCGTTTCATGGAAGTATGGAACAACGTATTTACCCAGTTTGAGGGAGATGGAAAGGGTGGTTACACCGAACTTTCCCAGAAGAACATTGATACGGGTATGGGACTTGAGCGTCTTGCAGTTGTCATGCAGGATGTAGATTCCGTATTTGATATCGATACAATGAAAGCAATCCGTGACAGAGTATGTGAGCTGTCCGGCAAGAAATATGAAGTGGATGCAATGGATGATGTTTCAATCCGTCTGATCACAGACCATATCCGTTCCTCAACATTCATGATCTCCGATGGTATTATGCCATCTAACGAAGGACGTGGCTATGTACTCCGCCGTATCATCCGCCGTGCTGCACGTCATGGAAGAATGCTTGGAATCGACGGTATTTTCATGGCAGAGCTTGCAAAGACTGTGATCAACGAGAGCAAAGACGGTTATCCGGAATTAGAAGAAAAGAAGGATTTTATCTTAAAAGTACTTGCACAGGAAGAAGAGAAGTTTGCAAAGACGATCGATCAGGGTCTTGCAATCTTAGAAGAAATGGAAAAAGAGATGATCGCATCCGGTTCCAAAGTATTATCCGGAGACAATGCGTTCAAGCTTTATGATACTTATGGATTCCCGATGGATCTGACTTCCGAGATCTTAGAGGAAAAAGGCTTCACGATTGACGAAGACGGCTTCAAAAAGGCGATGGAAGTACAGCGTACAACAGCAAGAAAGAATCGTAAGACTACAAACTACATGGGAGCAGATGCGACTGTTTATGATGAGATCGATCCTTCCGTCACAACAGAGTTTGTCGGATATGATAAATTAGAGACAGCATCTACGGTGACAGTACTTACTTCTGAGACTGAGATCGTGGAAGCATTATCCGATGGTGAGATCGGAACGATCATCGTAGAGGAGACACCATTCTATGCTACCATGGGTGGACAGCAGGGAGATAAAGGTGTGATCTACACTGCTGATGGTACATTCAAAGTGGAAGATACCATCAAGTTATTAGGTGGAAAAGTGGGACATGTCGGCAAAATGACAAGCGGCATGATCAAGTCCGGTGATAAAGTTACATTATCAGTTGATGCAGATCTTCGTGGCAAGACATGTAAGAACCATTCTGCAACACACTTATTACAGAAAGCACTCCGTGAAGTATTAGGTACTCACGTAGAGCAGGCTGGTTCTTATCAGGATGCTGAGAGAACACGTTTTGACTTCAGCCATTTCCAGGCTATGACAGCAGAGGAGATCGCAAAAGTTGAGAAGATCGTAAATGATGAGATCGCTGCAGACCTTGAGGTACGCACGGATGTCATGACCGTAGAAGAAGCGAAAAAGACAGGCGCTATGGCGTTATTCGGTGAGAAATATGGTGAGAAGGTACGTGTCGTATCCATGGGCGATTTCTCCAAAGAGTTCTGCGGTGGTACACATGTAAAACACACAGGCGAGATCGCTGCATTCAAGATCATTTCTGAGAGCGGTGTCGCTGCCGGTGTACGTCGTATCGAGGCGTTGACAGGTGATAATGTATTCGCATATTATAAGAAGATCGAAGCTGAATTAGAGAGAGCTGCCAAAGCTGCAAAGACAACTCCGGCTGCTCTGGTTGAGAAAATCGAGCATATGATGGCTGAGATCAAGGCGTTAAATGCAGAGAATGAGTCCTTAAAGAGCAAAGCTGCCAAAGAGGCACTTGGCGATGTTATGGATCAGGTTGTAGAAGTAAAAGGTGTAAAACTTCTTGCAACAAGTGTTGCAGGGGTTGACATGAACGGCTTGAGAGACCTTGGTGACCAGCTCAAAGGAAAACTCGGAGAGGGCGTTGTAGTGCTTGCTTCTGAGGCAGACGGCAAAGTAAATCTTGTCGCTATGGCAACAGAGGAGGCAATGAAGAAAGGCGCTCATGCAGGAAACCTCATCAAAGCGATCGCAGGAAAAGTTGGCGGTGGCGGCGGCGGACGTCCGAATATGGCACAGGCTGGCGGTAAGAATCCGGCAGGAATCCCGGATGCGGTAGCCGAGGCTAAGGCAGCGCTGGAAAATCAGATTAAATAATAATTTGATGAAAAAAATAGAATTGTCTGAATTTTTCTAAATATAAGAAAAACTATTGACGTGAACATTTTTTATGCTATAATAACTTATAGTGCAATGAAATTTACCCAAACAGTTGAATATGCACAATACGCAACTGGAGGGAGGTTAGGTGTGAGATAATGTCTAGTGTAATAGTAAAAGAGAACGAGACTTTAGATAGCGCTTTACGTAGATTTAAGAGAAACTGTGCTAAAGCAGGTATCCAGCAGGAGATTCGTAAAAGAGAACATTACGAGAAACCAAGCGTAAGACGTAAGAAAAAATCTGAAGCAGCAAGAAAAAGAAAATACAATTAATGTATGTAAAAGAAGCTATCGTGTATGCGGTAGCTTCTTTTTTTAGAAATTTTAGGTCAGTTTGTCAGGATCAGTTTTTTTGTTGGATCGTTTTACCTGAAGTTTACAATTAGAAAACAAAAAAAATACAATTAATATCATAAATATCTTGACACTGAAATATGTGTATGATAGACTTTTTTTCGTGTGAAAAATAAAAATCGTTTTTTCATGCAAATGTATGACCACTCAGATTACTGAGGCAGCCTAACGGACAGGCGGGTCGGTTGCCGGTGTGGTGAGGAGACCACGTTATTGATTGAGTCAGAAGCTCAAATTTTATAAGTTGATTACTTTATAATCAGTGTGTAAGCACATCATCTTGTGAAACGGTCAATAAGAGTGACATATATTTGCAGTTGCGATGCAGACAAAGGCAGAAAGCAGAGAGCGGCAGGCAACGGATTCTTTGAAAAACGATATTTGGGATCGCATCGAGAGTAAAAAGGATTCCAATATGGAGAACGAAGGTCAACAGAGATGATTGCTCAGGCAGTTGTCTCTTTTTTATTACATAGGAAATTACTTCCTATGTAATAAAAACGCTCCGCGAGGATGCGACTGATGCGCAGAAGAATTATGCAAGCTAAAGCTTGCACGCATCAGCGCGCAAAGAGTTGCGAAGCAACTCTTTGTTCTGTGATCGAAAACATGATTTTTATTACATAAAATGTGAAAATGATTATCTTAAAATTATAAATTGCAATGGAGAAAGTTATGAACAGAGAAGATCAGAAAAGAGCTCCCATTTATGAAGCACTGGAAAAATTCAGGAAACAGCGTGTCGTACCATTCGATGTGCCGGGGCATAAGCGGGGTCGTGGCAATCCTGAATTAGTGGAATTATTAGGGGAAAAATGTGTAGGGATCGATGTGAATTCCATGAAGCCACTCGATAACCTCTGTCATCCGGTATCGGTTATAAGAGATGCAGAGGAACTTGCAGCAGATGCATTTCATGCAGAACATGCATTTCTGATGGTGGGAGGAACTACTTCTGCGGTGCAGAGCATGATTTTGTCAGTCTGTAAGAGAGGGGATAAAATTATCCTTCCGCGAAATGTACATAAAAGTGCCATCAATGCACTGGTGCTTTGCGGAGCAATTCCGGTTTATGTGAATCCGGAAGTGAATCCAAAACTCGGAATTTCTCTTGGAATGGAAGTGCCGTGTGTGGAGCAGGCGATCAAAGAGAACCCGGATGCAGTTGCAGTGCTTGTGAACAATCCGACTTATTATGGTATCTGTTCGGATATCCGTTCTATCGTAAAGCTTGCACATGCGCATGGCATGAAAGTGCTCGCAGACGAGGCACATGGAACACACTTGTATTTTGGAAAAAACCTTCCGGTTTCAGGCATGGAAGCCGGTGCTGATCTGGCAGCAATCTCCATGCATAAGTCCGGTGGAAGCCTGACGCAGAGCTCCATTCTGCTTGTAAACAAAGGTGTCAATGCAGATTATGTCAGACAGATCATCAATCTCACACAGACTACAAGCGCATCGTATCTTCTTCTGTCAAGCCTTGATATTTCAAGAAGAAACCTTGCGTTAAGAGGTGAGGAATCCTTTGCCAAAGTGTCCGAGATGGCAGAATATGCAAGAAATGAGATCAACAATATCGGTGGATATTATGCTTATGGGAAGGATCTGATCAACGGAACCAGCATCTACGACTATGATGTGACAAAGCTTTCTATCTACACGCTTGGTATCGGGCTGGCAGGGATCGAAGTGTATGATCTTCTTCGCGATGAATATGATATTCAGATTGAATTTGGGGATATCTGTAATATTTTGGCCTATATTTCCATTGGAGACCGGACACAAGATATTGAGCGCCTGGTGGGGGCGCTGGCAGATATCGCAAGACTGTATAAAAAAGACAGGGCAGGACTTTTATCCGGTGAATATATAGCACCGAAAGTCATCCGTTCACCACAGGAAGCTTTCTATGCGGAAAAGAAATCCCTTCAGATCCGTGAGACCAGCGGCTGTATTTCCGGTGAATTTGTCATGTGCTATCCGCCGGGAATCCCAATCCTGGCACCGGGTGAGATGATTACAGATGAAATCATCGAATATATCATTTATGCGAAGGAAAAAGGCTGCTCCATGCAGGGAACGGAAGATCCGGCAGTGGAACATCTGATGGTGCTGGTGTAAGAGATGAGTGATCCCGGAGAAAACGGTGGAAACCGGGACAGGGAAGGAGAAGCAGAAAAATGGAAATGTGGTTTTCGGAGCTTCACACATCGAATGTAAAGCTCTCAATGAGAATCGAAAAACAATTATTCAGCGGTAACAGTGACTGCCAGAGGATCGATGTTCTGGAATCGGTAGAATTTGGCAAGTTTCTGGCTTTGGATGGAGATATCCTTTTTTCGGAAAAGGATGAATTTATTTATGACGAGATGGTAACGCATGTGCCGATGGCAGTACATCCGGACGTGCGTCACGTGCTGATCATCGGTGGCGGTGATGGCGGCGTTGCAAAAGAACTGACACAGTATGATTCCATAGAAAAGATTGATGTTGTGGAACCGGATGAGATGTTAGTGGAAGTCTGCCGGGAGCATTTCCCGGAGCTTGCCTGTGGTCTGGATGATCCGCGTGTGAATGTGTATTATCAGGATGGACTTCGTTTCCTGAGAAACAAAACGGAGGAGTATGATCTGATCATCAATGACGCAACCGATCCATTTGGGCATACTGAGGGACTTTTTACCAAGGAATTTTACGGAAGCTGCTATAAGGCGTTAAAAGAGGACGGAATCATGGTTTATCAGCATGGAAGTCCATTTTATGATGAGGATAAGGAAGAGTGCATGAAGATGCACCGCAAGGCATTCCGGGCATTTCCGGTAAGCCGTGTATATCAGGCACATATTCCGACGTGTTCGTCCGGCTACTGGCTGTTTGGATTTGCTTCCAAAAAATATCACCCACTCAACAATCTGCGCGTGAAAGAGTGGAAAAAATTACATATCAAAACAAGATATTACACAACGAATCTTCACCGGGGAGCCTTCATGCTCCCGAAATATTTAGAAGATATGTTAGAGGACGAGGAAGACCGGTAGAAAAATATATTAAGTAAATAATGACATGGATAATTGCAAAACTCATAAAAACCTAAATTGAACAATTGAAAGAAGAGTAGGAAGGAGTTTCGCAATTATCTAAAAAACAATAACGTAAAAAAAGGAGAGAAAAAAATGAGCAAGGTAATGATTATCGGATGTGGAGGCGTAGCTTCCGTAGCAATCGCAAAATGTTGTCAGAACAGTGATGTTTTCACTGAGATTATGATCGCTAGCAGGACAAAATCCAAATGCGATGCAATGAAAGAAAAATTACAGCCGACAACCAAAACAGTCATCACAACCGCACAGGTAGATGCTGACAACACAGAGGAACTGATCGCACTGATCAACGAATATAAACCGGATGCAGTTTTAAATGTGGCACTTCCATATCAGGATCTGACCATCATGGATGCCTGCCTTGCAACAGGAGTGGATTACATTGATACTGCAAACTACGAAGCAGAGAACACAGATGATCCGGAATGGAGAAAAATTTACGAGGAGCGTTGCAAGAAAGAGGGATTTACAGCATACTTTGATTATTCCTGGCAGTGGGCTTATAAGAAAAAGTTTGAAGATGCAGGCATTACAGCAATCCTTGGAAGCGGATTTGATCCGGGTGTGACAAGTGTTTATTCTGCATATGCATTAAAACATTATTTCGATGAGATCCACTACATTGATATTTTAGACTGCAACGGCGGTGACCATGGCTATCCATTTGCAACAAACTTTAATCCTGAGATCAATTTAAGAGAAGTATCTGCAATGGGTTCTTACTGGGAAGATGGCCACTGGGTAGAAGTAGAGCCAATGTCTATTAAGCGTGAATATGATTTCCCGGAAGTAGGAGAAAAAGATATGTATCTGCTTCATCATGAAGAGATCGAATCACTTGCAAAAAATATTCCGGGAGTCAAGAGAATCCGTTTCTTCATGACATTCGGACAGAGCTATTTAACACATATGAAATGTCTGGAAAACGTTGGAATGCTTTCCACAACATCGATCAACTTTGAAGGAAAAGAGATCGTTCCGATCCAGTTCTTAAAAGCATTATTGCCGGATCCTGCAAGCCTTGGACCAAGAACGGTAGGAAAAACAAACATCGGATGTATTTTCAAAGGTGTGAAAGACGGAAAAGAAAAGACCATCTACATTTACAATGTATGCGATCATCAGGAGTGCTACAAAGAGGTTGGTTCTCAGGCAATCTCCTACACAACAGGAGTTCCTGCGATGATCGGAACAATGATGGTAGTAGAGGGACTCTGGAAAAAACCTGGTGTATTCAATGTAGAGGAGTTTGATCCAGATCCATATATGGAAGCACTGAATAAATGGGGACTTCCTTGGGTAGTCTGCGAGAATCCGCAGGAAGTTGAGTAAGAATTTGAAGAAAACGAAGATACAATGCAGTTGATATAAGTAGGCTGTGTTTGCAAAATTGTTCTGACAGAATGTAAAATGTCGGAAAGCAATGACAGAAAAAGGAATGAACAGACAGAATGAGAATTGAAGAATTAAAAACACCGTGCTATGTCATAGATGAAAAACAGTTGAAAAAAAATCTTTCCATTCTCCAGAAAGTGGAAAAGGATACCGGATGCAAAATCCTTCTTGCACAGAAAGCCTTTTCCTGCTTTTACGAATATCCGCTGATCGGTCAGTATCTCAGCGGAACAACGGCAAGCGGACTTTTTGAGGCTCGTCTTGGAAAAGAGGAAATGGGAAAAGAAAACCATGTATTTGCTCCGGCATATAAAGAAGAGGACGTGAAGGAACTGGTAAAAATCTGCGATCACATGGTTTTTAATTCTTTTTCGCAGCTGGAAAAATACAAAACTCTCTGTAAAGAGACCAGCGTGGGAATTCGTATTAACCCGGAGTGTTCCACACAGGGGGATCATGCGATCTATGATCCATGTGCAAAAGGCTCACGCCTCGGTGTGACATTTGCGCATTTTAAAGAGCAGTTTACGGATGAGATGTATGATTATGTGGATGGACTGCATTTTCACACGCTCTGTGAGCAGAATGCGGATGATCTTGCAAAAACCTTAGAGGCGGTAGAAGAAAAATTCGGCAGTTATCTTTACAAAATGAAATGGCTGAATTTTGGCGGCGGACACCATATTACAAGAGCAGATTATGACATCGAACTGTTAGAAAAATGCATTCTGCACATGAAGGAAAAATATGATCTTGACATTTATTTAGAACCGGGCGAAGCGATTGCATTGAATGCCGGATATCTTGCCACAACCGTTATGGATGTGGTAGATAACGATATACAGACGTTGATTCTGGACGCATCCGCAGCATGCCATATGCCGGATGTGCTGGAAATGCCGTATCGTCCGCCACTTCGCAGTTCGGGAATGCCGGAGGAAAAGAAGTATACTTACCGGTTATCTTCCTATACCTGCCTTGCAGGCGATATTATTGGGGATTATTCTTTTGACGAAGAGAAAAAAGTGGATGACAGACTGTATTTTGAGGATATGGCGATTTACTCCATGGTGAAAAACAATACATTTAACGGAATCCCGCTGCCGGATATCGCAGTGATGGATGAGAGTGGTGAATGTAAAGTGATCCGCAGTTTTTCTTATGAGGATTTTAAAGGAAGACTGTCATGAGAAAATCCGGCCGGATGGAAGAACATGTGCCAGGATGAAGCTATGATTCATGAAAGGACAACACGGAAAAGGCAGGAAAACAGAAGTATGAAGATAGAAAACAGAACTCCGCATCAGGATGGATTTTATATGCCGGGGGAATTTGAACCGCAGGATGGTGTGATCTTAATCTGGCCGAAACGTCCGGGTTCCTGGCCATATGAGGCAAAAGAAGCCGGAAAAGTATTTGCAGAGATTGCCAATAAGCTGGCAGAGACAGAAAAAGTATATATGCTGACAGAACCGGAAACGGAAGCGGCGGCAAGAGAGCTGCTGTGTGAGAATGTAGAAATTTTAACAATTCCGACAGACGATGCATGGGCAAGGGATGTCGGACCAACCTTTGTGACGGATGGAAAAGAAGTCCGTGGGGTCAACTGGAGCTTTAATGCCTGGGGCGGAACCTATGATGGTCTTTATCAGGACTGGCAAAAGGATGATAAGGTTGCAGAAGAATTTTGTAAACTGACCGGTTATGATTATTATGATGCGGCTCCTTTTGTGCTGGAAGGCGGTTCCATCCATTCAGACGGACAGGGAACGGTGATCGCAACGGAAGCCTGTCTGCTCAGTAAGGGAAGAAATCCGGAACTTACGAAAGAGCAGATCAAAGCAAAATTGCAGGAATATCTCGGCGCAGAGAAGATCATCTGGCTTCCAAACGGAATCTATCAGGATGAAACAAATGAACATGTAGACAATGTCTGTGCATTTATAAAACCGGGTGAGGTTGTCCTTGCATGGACAGATGACGAGAGTGATCCGCAGTACGCACTTTCAGCGGAAGATCTTAAGGTTCTTGAACAGGAGACAGACGCCAAAGGAAGGAAGTTCCGTGTGCATAAAATGCTGATCCCGAAGAAACCGGTCTGTATTACGGAAAAAGAACTGGCAGGTTACGTGTTTGAAGAAGGCGAGGATACAAGAGAAGCAGGAGAACGGTTAGCTGCAAGCTATGTGAATTTTTATATTGGAAATCAGGTTGTGCTTGTGCCGCAGTTTGGAGACGAGCATGATGTTCTGGCAACAGATTTATTGCAGAAGCTGTTCCCGGAGCGTGAGATCGTGCCAATCTTTGCAAGGGAGATCATCATCGGCGGTGGCAATATCCACTGCATCACACAGCAGATACCGGCACGCAGATGACGGATAGCAGGAAATCATATAAAGTATCGTTGCAAGACAGATGGAAAGATAAAAATGCCGGATTTCAGAATAAACAGGAATAGAACGAAAAAGCATGGAAAATATTAAGAAGCGGGAGACAGCATATTATGAGCAGAAAACGTAACGTCACAGTAGCCGCAGTTCAAATGAAATGCAGCACAAATGTGGAAGAAAATATCGCAAAGGCAGATGCACTTGTCCGGGAAGCGGCAGAAAAAGGAGCACAGATCATCCTTTTGCCGGAGCTTTTTGAAAGACAGTATTTTTGTCAGGAACGCAGATATGAATACTATGAATTTGCAAAAAAAGTGAATGAAAATGATGCGGTAAAACATTTTTCTGCACTGGCAAAGGAATTGTCTGTTGTCATCCCGGTCAGCTTTTATGAAAAAGATGTGAACCGCCTGTTTAATACTGTTGCAGTGATCGATGCAGACGGAAGTAATCTGGGCATATACCGCAAGACACATATCCCGGACGACCATTATTATCAGGAAAAATTTTACTTTGTTCCGGGAGATACCGGATTTCAAGTGTTTGATACAACGTATGGAAAAATAGGAGTCGGCATCTGCTGGGATCAGTGGTTCCCGGAGACAGCAAGAGCCATGGCGGTCAAAGGAGCAGAGCTGCTTTTTTACCCGACAGCAATCGGCAGTGAACCAATCTTAGAGTGTGACAGCATGCCGCACTGGAGAAGGGCGATGCAGGGACATGCAGCAGCAAACCTCATGCCGGTGATCGCAGCAAACCGTATCGGAACAGAAGAAGTAGTTCCATGTGAGGAAAACGGCGGACAGAGATCAGCTCTCACATTTTACGGATCTTCTTTTATCACAGACCAGACCGGAGAACTTGTGGCAGAGGCAGACCGCGAGAAGGAGCAGGTCATCCTCGCAACGTTCGACTTAAATGAAATGCAGGAGAACCGCCTGTCCTGGGGAATCTTCCGGGACAGAAGACCGGAGTGCTACGGGGATATCTGTAAATAAAAAAGGACGCATGAAGATACCCTCTTTACTGGACAAACCAGTAAGGAGGGTATTTTTAAGCGTCCCTTTGCTTCTTATGGATACAAGAGTGGTTATACTCCATAAAAAAGTGCCTTTTGCATCTTTTAGTAGCCAAGTTCCTCTCCAATTAAAATAACTTTAATTCTTCCCTGAATACCGCTTCGTCTTGTGATCACGACCTGATTGCAGATACAGTCAGGAGAGAGGCAGTCGGCACAGACTCCGGTGACAGCACATGGTGTCTGCTTGTTCAGACGTACACAGTTCATAGGAGTTGCGGTTAAGTGGACACGGTCAACAGCTTCTGCAACGTCCTTTGCAACCTTGTTCATTCCGGCAAGAATAATGACATTTTCAGGACCATAGATCAAAGCAGCGACCCGGTTTCCATTACCATCGATATTGACTAATTCTCCATCAATTGTCATGGCGTTGGTGCTCATGAAATAGTAGTCAGCCATCAGTGCGTCGTGGAATATTTTTCTGGAATCTTCCGGCGTCTTACAGACAGCCCGGTCTAAAAACTCAATATCGGCTGAACGCAGTGCATCCATCATGCCGGTTTCCTCTAGTGTCATGGAGCCGCCGTGAGCCACGACTGCACCGGATGGCAGGAAAGAAAGTGCTTTCTCTACGGCTTCTTTTGCAGTCGGGCAGTAGTAAGCCTCCATTCTTCTTTTTTCAAAATTTTTGATCATGGTATTGGCGAGTGTTTCGTAATATTTTGCTTTTGGTGTCATATGCTCCTTCTCCTCCTATTTACCTTTTTGACTTTTATTATAAGCGGATTTTTTCGTTATGCAAGCGCTATTAAAATAATTGAAAACGATCAGATTTTCTTCTATTAACAATTCTGAAACAAAACTCAAACAAATTCAAAATAATATATGTTATGATATAATCAATGGACAATGATAGAAACCAGAAAGGAACAGAAAAATGATACACATTCTTGTAGTGGATGATGATAAAAATTTAAACCAGACGGTCTGCACCTATTTAAATGACTGTGGATTTGAGGCAAAAGGCGTTTTGAGTGCGAACGAAGCCTATGACGAGATGTATAACAATCTCTACGAGCTGATCATTTCCGACATTATGATGCCGGAGATCGACGGATTTGAATTTGCGGAGACAGTGCGTCAGGTCAATAAACAGATCCCGATCCTTTTCATGTCGGCTAAGGATGATCTTCCTTCCAAACGGAAAGGATTTTTAGTTGGAATCGATGATTATATGGTAAAACCGGTGGAGTTAGCAGAAATTGAGATGCGTGTGAGGGCACTGCTCCGGAGAAGTAATATCGAGATGGAGCGCAAACTTATTGTCGGAAATCTGGAGATGGATGCGGACGGCATGACTGCAACGATAAATGGGGAGGAGATACCGGTCACAACACGCGAATTCAAAATTTTATATAAACTGTTGTCTTACCCGAAAAAAACATTTACAAGGGCACAGCTTATGGATGAGTTCTGGGGGCTTGATTCGGGAACGAGCCTGCGGGCTGTGGATGTCTATGTGACAAAGCTCCGTGACAAGTTTTCCACCTGCGATGGATTCGAGATCAAAACTGTGCGTGGACTTGGATACAAAGCGGTATTGCTATAGAAAGGGATTGCCTGAAACCATGAACAAATTGAACCATACCAACACAATCAAAAATGACCGTTTTCCATCGTCCCTGTTTCTGGTGTATTTTCTCGTATTGCTGTTAATGTCCGGTATTCATACAGGAATTATCGTAGGAATGAATGCACTGGGGTGGAACAAAATCATACAGGTGATTTTACCGCTTGGTTACTGGACTGTTGTGGCAGTTGGATTGACACTTTTTACGAAAAATGTGATCCGGAAAAGCTATGAAAAGCCGATGCATGACCTGGCAGATGCAACTAAAAAAGTGGCAGAGGGCGATTTTTCAGTGTATGTTCCAACACTTCACACCGCTGACCGGCTGGATTATCTGGATGTCATGATCATTGATTTTAATAAAATGGTGGAGGAACTCGGCAGCATTGAGACGTTGAAAACAGACTTTTTCTCCAATGTTTCCCATGAGATCAAGACGCCGCTTGCAATTATCCAGAACAATGCGGAGCTGCTCTGTATGGAAAAGAAGCCGGAGAAACAAAAAGAATATGCCGAAGTGATCTTTCAGACTACAAAGCGTCTGTCGGAACTTATCAGTAATATTTTAAAACTGAACAAGCTTGAAAAACAGGCGATCACGCCGGTAGCAGAAGAGTACGATCTGTGTGGACAGCTTGCGGAATGTGCCGTGAATTATGAGCCGGTGTGGGAGAAAAAAGATATTGGATTTGATGCAGATATGGAAGATTCTATAAAGATCACGGCAGACGCTGCGTTGATGGAGATAGTCTGGAATAACCTTTTTTCCAATGCAGTGAAGTTCACAGAACCGGGAGGAACGATAAAGCTGACTGAGCAGTCGGATAATTCTGAGATCCGTGTGTCGGTGGAGGATAACGGCTGCGGAATGACGGAAGAGACAAGGAAACATATTTTTGATAAATTTTATCAGGGGGATACATCCCATGCAATGGCTGGAAATGGACTTGGACTGGCGCTTGCCCTGCGTGTTTTGCAGTTAAATGATTATAAAATCGAAGTGGAAAGCGAACCGGGACGCGGCAGTAAGTTTACGGTGATCATTCCGAAAAGGTAGAATATTGGATAACAGACAGAAAGCGAATTTCTGGGAAAGCGTAGAAAAATGAGTGAGTTTGAGAGTTTTGATTATACGAAAGTGACGGTTGCCGAGAATCAGATGTCACAGTATATGGATGGCTATGAGTATTTTGGATGGAAGGTGGATTCCAATGTACCCATAGAAAAAGGAATGGGAAAAGTAACAATCCATTTAAAGCGGAGCAGGGCAGTTTTAAATAAAATGGAACTGACACGGTTACAGAGACATTTTGAGGCGTGCATGAGTGAGATTGCGGCGCTCGAAAATTCCACAGAATCTTTTGCAATGATCGCGGCACTGACCAGTGGGATTTCAGGCTGTGCATTTATGGCGGGTTCGGTATTCGCTGTGACGGCTGCAAAACCGATCATCTGGCTGATGATTTTGTTCGCAATCCCGGGATTTTTTCTGTGGGGAATCGCATATCCTCTTTATAAAAATGTGAAAAAGCGGAGAGAAGAGAAAGTGAGGCCTCTCATTGAGGCAAAGCTTGATGAGGCGGAAAAAGTGTGCGAGAAAGGGCATGCGCTGCTGTAACTGCAACTTATGCCACCACACAGCCGACTTATGCCAGAAATCTCCATTTTCCAAAAAAAATGATAAGTTTATCTCACAGCAATCCATTACGGATGAAAAGAGAAAACGAATTTTTGGAGGAAAAAAAGATGATGAAGAAAAAAGTATTGGCAATGATGTGTGTAGCAGCAATGGCAATCGGCATGACAGCATGTGGCGGGGAGAAAGCAGCAGAGACTCCGGCACAGTCAGAAAGTTCCCAGACACAGGAGACAGAAACACAGGCTGCAGCGACAGAAAGCGAAGAAGAGACAGCAGAAGGAGCAGTCTTAACAACAGATTTACTTTTTAATGATGCAGATGAATTTGTAAATTATGTACCATTTGCACCAATTGGAAATTCTTATGCCGAGGCAATGATGCAGGTGACAGGATATACATATACCTTTATTCCGGATGGCGATACGTATACATTAGAACTTGTATATGAGTGTGGAACACCGGGTGAAGATACCACAATGTACATGAAGAGAGATTATACATTTACCGGAACATGCACAGCAGATGGAGACGTATATACGTTAGACACACCAGAGCATTTCACAATGACACAGGAGACGGCAGGTCAGTTCGCTGCAACAAGCGGTGAAGGTGGAGCTGATTTCTGGGGACCAAACGGACTTACAATTGATGAGACCTACACAAACGATGACAACTACAACGGATTGACTGCAGATGATATTCTTGCAGCATTCCAGCCTTGCAAAGCAATCGTAAACGGAGATGCTTTAAGCTTTGAGGAAGTAGAGGGCGCAGAGAATGGTGAAACAACAGAAGCTGTAGAAACAACAGAAGCAGAATAAGCGCGGAGGGTTCTTATGAAAAAGCCAAAATATCGTTTGTTTACGATTTTATCTGTGGTATTCCTCATCCTTGGAATCTTAATGACAACGGTTGGAGGACATTTCAGTACGGTGCTTACGGTTGCAATGGAAGGCTCTACGACAGATAAAGAGACAGCAGAAATGACATATGCAGACGGATTGGCAATGAATGTGGAACTTGAGGAAGAAGGTCTGGTCTTATTGAAAAATGAGAACCAGACACTTCCTTTATCTGCAGGAAAAGTCAATGTGTTTGGAGAACATGCTTCCAACATGGTCTACAACGGTTCCGGTTCTTCCGCAGGAAATGCGAACGGCGCTGTGACCATCAAAGAAGGGTTGGAGGAAGCAGGACTGGAAGTGAATAATGACCTCTGGTCTTATATCGAGAAAAATACAACTGCCAATAATGACACTTCCGTTCATGAAGGGAACGAAGTAGATATTTCCGGTTATCCAATCAACGAAATGTCAGTAGACCTGTATACCGGAGATTACAGTTTTGAAAAATTAAAGGAATACTCCGAGAATGCGATCGTAGTCATTGGACGTGTCGGCGGGGAAGGACAGGATCTTCCGCGTATCGGATTTGGAGAAGATGGCACAGAGAGCTATCTGGAACTGAATGAGAACGAGAAGAATCTCTTAAAAACATTAAAGGAAAAGGGTTTTAAGACAACTGTTCTTATCAATTCCTCTTATGCGATGGAGCTTGGCTTTATTGATCAGGCAGAATATGGAGTAGAGGCAGCTGTCTGGATCGGAGGTCCTGGAATCGCAGGTGCAACCGCAGTGGGCGAGGCACTTACCGGGAAAATCAATCCTTCAGGCAGACTGGTAGACACTTATGCATATGATCTGACTACCCAGTCTACGTATTATACATCTGATTACAATTATTACTATTCAGCTGAGGATGCAGCTAAGATTTATGGCGGCTTTTCCAATTATTCTGAAGGAATTTATATAGGATATCGCTGGTATGAGACTGCAGATGCAGAAGGTTACTGGAATAATATTTCCAATGAGTACGGAAATGGCTATGATGGTGTGGTGCAGTATCCATTTGGCTATGGAATGTCTTATACTACATTTGCACAGAAAATTACTTCTGCAGAGGAAAAAGACGGAGTCGTAAACTTTGAAGTGGAGGTGACCAACACCGGAGATACTTATGCAGGAAAAGATGTCATTCAGCTTTATTGTGAGACACCTTATACACCGGGTGGAACAGAGAAGAGTAAAGTGGTGCTCTGTGCATTTGAAAAGACTTCATTGCTACAGCCGGGTGAAACCGGAACTTACAGTTTAAGCGTTGCGTTAGAGGACATTGCTTCCTATGACGAGACAGCAGCAGACGGAAATGGTGCATATGTTCTGGATGCAGGTGATTATGCATTTTATCTGAGTGAGAATGCACACAGCTGGTCAGCAATTGATACACAGGATGCAGAAAAATATTTTGCATATGCATTGGACAGCCAGATTATTTATAATGAAAACAATAAGCGTTCTTCAGATGAGGTGGCGGCATCCAATCAGTTTGCAGATGCGAAAAACGATATCCCGGAACTTTCACGTGCAGATGGATTTGCAAATGCGAAAGAGACTATTTTCAGTGAAATCGAGGATATCGCACTGCAAAAAACAGATTCAATGTACGATTTGCTTATCAACAAATCATCTGAAGCAGGGGAATACCAGGGAGAACTTTGGGATACTACGACAGGAGCAGACAAAAAGTATACCATGGATGATATGGCAGGTATTCCATATGATGATGAAAAATGGAATGAGTTCGTAAGTCAGATGTCAGTAGAAGATATGATAACACTGATTGGAACCGGTGGATGGTCAACAGCAGCAATTGACAGTATTGGAAAAGCAAAGACAACGGATATTGATGGTCCATATGGTCTGTCTAACTTTGTACAGAATGAACTCGGTAACAGTGAGAGTGTCTGTGTCTCCTATTGCAGTGAGGTTGTCGTTGCATCAACATGGAATAAGGAGCTTGTAAACCGTTATGGACAGACGGTTGGCAATGAAGGAAATGCAACTGGAGTTTCCGGCTGGTATGCACCAGGCGCGAACCTGCATCGTTCTTCTTTCAGTGGACGTAATCCGGAATATTATTCTGAGGACAGCTATCTGTCCGGTGTGATGTGTGCCAATATGGTAGAGGGTGCGTTGTCCCGTGGATTGTATGTCTATGTAAAGCATTTTGCGTTCAACGATCAGGAAGCAAACCGCACGAATAAAGAAAACTGCTGGATGAGTGAACAGACCGCCCGTGAGATTTATTTAAAACCATTTGAGATGGCAGTCAAGGACGGCGGAGCAACCGGACTGATGGCTTCCTATATGTGGTTTGAAGGAAAATGGTGCGGTGGTAATTACAGCTTAATGACAAATGTTGTCAGAAAAGAGTGGGGATTTAAAGGAATGGTTGTCACAGACAATTACTGTGGAACATGGATGAATCCGACGAAGGCAATCATGGCAGGAACGGATCTGATCTTAAGTAATGCGGCAAGAGAGGTAGAAGCATCGGTTGCGTCAACGGATGAGGGAATCAGTGCGATGAAGACTGCCTGCAAAAATATTTTATATACGATCTCAGATGCAGCGGGAAAACGTGAGATCGCAGCACGTGCAGGATTTGACTGGTGGGGACTGACCTATATCAGCACACAGATTATCTTTTATGGATGTGCGGCATTGTTTGCAATCATTGCATACATGAAATACCGGAAATGGTTAAAAAATGCTGTGACAGTTGAAGTGGAAGAAAACAAATAAATAAGTTACAATAAAGGCATAGAAAATTCTATGTCTTTATTGCGTTGGGGAAAGGTACAAAGAAGCGATGAAATTTGCCATTATAGATGACGAAAAAAAAGCAACCGATCTGATTGAAACATATATAACAGAGTTTGTGACAGAAAATCATTTTGAGATTCAGACCAGAGTGTTCCACAATCCGGCAGAATTTCTGGAGTCCTATACAAAAGACTATGATCTTGTCTTTTTGGATGTGGAAATGCCAGGATTAAATGGAATCGAGACTGCAAAAGAACTAAGGCACATGGATAGCAATGTTGTCATTATGTTTATTACAAACATGGCACAGTATGCAATCCATGGATATGAGGTGGAAGCAGTAGATTATGTGTTAAAGCCGTTAAGTTATGCAGATTTTGCAATGAAAGTACAGAAAGCTCTGCGTTATATTGCAAGAAATGAAGATGCAAACGTGAAATTATGTACAAAAGACGGAATGATACATCTTGCAGTTTCAGATATTTATTATATAGAGGTAAGAAGTCATTATCTTATTTACCATACGACAAGAGAGGAATATATGGTAAGAGGAGTGATGAAAGAGACGGAGGAGCAGTTTGCAAAATATCATTTTGCAAGATGCAGTCATGGTTATCTGATCAATCTGAAATATGTGCAGTCCGTCAACGGAAATATCGTGACAGTTGCGGGGGAGGAGATTGCCTTAAGCCGAAGTAAGAAAAATGATTTTATGGAAGCGTTTGCGCGTTATATTGGAGGTATGCAGTCATGAGTGGACTGGACATTTTTGAAGAATTAAGATATATCATCGAACTTTTGCTGGCGGAATACATGTTTGCTTACTATTTTGCAAAAAAGAAAAAAGGATTTGGATCGTTCATGGCGGCAGGTGAAGTGTTGTTATGCATAATTTCGGTTTTTTATATTTTTATCCGGCAGACGGTTGCGGCTTATGGCAATGGATTGATTACCAGTATCGTTTCGTGTGTGTGGTATATCGGGCTTTTGTTTCTGTCAATGTTTTTTATCAAAGTGTGTTTTGAAATAAGTTTCAGTGATATTTTATTTATCGCAATTTCGGGTTATGCGGCGATGCACATTGAGTACGTTGTGGTAAATGAGGTGCTGGCACTGGGCGTGTGGAGCTATTTGCAGACGAATCTTCCACTATATATCATCATCTGTACGGTAAGCTGCGGTTTGTGGTACATGTTTATTATGAGAATTTTTGCGGCAAAGTTGAGAGCCTGTGATGGAAAATTATATGAGGATACAAAAGAGACGATAGGACTGTTTTTTATATTACTTATTATTTTATTGTTTGGAACATTTACCTGTCAAAGTGTATTCCGGGGATGGCATCAGGCAAACGGCACAGAGAACAATTACCTCGGTGCACTCATGGATTTCTTCATCTGTACACTGGTATTGGTGGTGCAATACAGTGCGTTTCGCATCAACACCTTAAGCCGGGAAAAAGAGATTGTAAAGCAGCTTTTATACGAGCGGCAGAAGCAGTACCAGCTCTCCAAGGAAAATATTGAGATCATCAATCATAAATGTCACGATCTGAAGCATCAGCTTGAGGCATTAAAGCATGCAGATTCCAAAGATATGCAGCAGTATCTTGCGGAAGTCGAGGATTCTATTATGATTTACGACCATGTGGTGGAGACAGAAAATGAAGTGTTAAATACGATCCTTTCGGAAAAGAGCCTTTATTGTGAGAAACACCAGATCACGCTGACATGCATTGCAGATGCTGCACCATTGGATTTTATGAGTGTAATGGATATTTATGCACTCCTCGGAAACGCACTTGACAATGCAATCGAGGCGGTCAGTAAATATGAAGAAGTGGAGAAACGTGTGGTAAGTCTTACAATTTCATCAAAAAATGATTTTTTATGTATACAGACAAACAATTATGTAGATGAAGAGCTGCAGTTTAAGGATGGACTGCCGCTTTCTACGAAGAAAAGAAATCGGGCTTATCATGGTTTTGGAATGAAGAGTATGAAACATCTGACAGAAAAATACGGTGGCACACTAGTAGTAAGCCAGGAGAAAAATATTTTCATGTTACAGATCATTCTGCCGATGCCGAAGGAATTTGTGCGGTTGTTGAAAGAGAAAAAGAAATATGATCTTTAATTCTTATCTGCTGTTTGGGAGTATCAGTACAGTCATTTTTCTCAATCATCTCACATTTTAATAATTCCGAAACAAAACAGAAGCAATTCGCAAACAAAACCTCTCTATGATACAGACAACAAATGAAACACAGATCATTACAAAAAAAGAGAGGAAACATAAAATGAGCGAAAAATTATATTTAGTAACAGGAGCAGCAGGATTTTTAGGAAGTCATGTATGTCATCAGTTGTTGGAGCGTGGAGAAAAAGTGAGAGCATTTGTTCTTGATGGTGATCCGGCAATCAAATATATTCCAAAAGAGGCAGAGATTGTAAAGGGAGATCTCTGTGATATCGATTCACTCGAAAACTTTTTCAAAGCACCGGAGGGCACAGAGACAATCGTGCTCCATGTGGCAAGCATGGTCAGTGTCAATCCTGATTTTAGCCAGAAACTTGTGGATGTGAATGTGGGTGGAACCAAAAATATCATCCAGAAATGTTTAGAACACAAAGAGTGCAAAAACCTTGTCTACGTAAGTTCTACCGGAGCGATTCCGGAACTTCCAAAGGGACAGAAGATCAAAGAGGTAAATGAGTTTGATGCAGAGAAAGTCGTGGGCTGGTACAGCAAGACCAAGGCGATGGCAACACAGGCTGTTTTGGATGCAGTGAAAAAGGAAGGATTAAACGCATGCGTCGTACACCCGAGTGGTATTTTAGGACCACAGGACTATGCAGTGGGGGAGACTACAGGAACCATTATTAAAATCATCAATGGCGAAATGCCGATCGGCATGGGCGGAAGTTTTAACCTCTGTGACGTGCGTGACCTTGCAGCGGGCTGTATCGCAGCAGCCGATAAAGGACGAAAAGGCGAATGTTACATTCTTGGAAATGAGGAAGTAACGTTAAAGAAAATGTGTGAACTGTTAGACAAAGATCTTCACTGTGGTACCTGTAAATTTTATCTGCCGCTCGGATTGGCAAAACTGCTCGCAAAGCAGATGGAGAGAAAGGCAGCGAAAACCGGTGCGAAAGCATTGATGACGACATTTTCTGTCTACAATCTGGAACGCAATAATGCATTTGACTATTCCAAGGCAGAAAAGGAACTGGGCTATCATACAAGAAGCTATGCGGAGACATTGCATGATGAGGCAGTGTGGCTTAGAGCAGAAGGAAAAATTGCATAAAAGGCAGTGGAAAGGAAAAAAGTTTATAACGGAGATTTTTGTGATATGAAAAAAGTATGTGTTGTAACCGGAGGCGGCTCCGGAATCGGTTTTGCAGCTGCAAAAGAGGCAGCAAAAAAAGGGTACTATGTAATGATAGTTGGACGAAATGAAAAAAAACTTGCAGGTGCAGTAGAAGAATTGAGAAAAGACGGATGCGAAGCAGAAGCGTATAGCTGTGACGTTTCAGACAGGGAACACTGCTTTGCATTGGCAAGGCATGCGGCAGAATGTGGGGCAGTAAAGGCCGTGTTGCATATTGCCGGAATGAGTCCGCATATGGGAGATGCGGAGAAAATCATGCAGGCAAACGCACTTGGAACCGTCAATATCAACGATGCATTTTTTGAAGTGATCGCAGAGGGCGGCTGTGTGATCGACACAAGTTCCACTTCTGCTTACATGGCACCGTCGTTTATCATGCCAAAGAGGGTTTATCCGCTTGCATGTACAGACCGGAAGCTTTTTATGGATAAAATGATGAAAAAAGTAAAAATGTTTCCACGGAAAACAAGAGAAGGTGTCGCCTACAGTATGAGTAAGCATTTTACTATCTGGTTTGCAAAGCAGGATGCAGCACGTTTTGCCAGAAAGAATGCCCGGGTGTTAAGTATTACGCCAGGAAACTTTGAGACACCGCTCGGAAATCTCGAAAAAGAGGAAGCGTCCACCTATCTGAAATTTGCGGCAATCAAGAGAAATGGACGTCCGGAGGAGATTGCACCGCTTTATGTTGCACTGATCGATGAGAGGTTGAGTTATCTGACCGGCACAGACATTCTCTGCGATGGAGGCTGTATCGCAGGCGGAGCCAGTGCCTTTGCGAGATAAAAGTCATAGTAATTAGCCAATCAAATTGAATCAATTGTATTTTTATAAAGAATCCGCTATACTGAAACAGATTTAGTATAGTGGATTTTTTGTATTGGGGAGAACATTTTGATTACAGTAGCAATCGTAGAGGATGAAGCGGCAGTCACAAGGAAGCTGACGAATATGGCGCAGTATGCAGTATTTGCAAATGCAAATGGTGCAAGCAGTTTTCTTGTGATAAAATAATATAGATAAATTGGGGGGATAAATGTGCAGATACATTATTTTCAAAGATATCATTCGAAGGAGAATGTAGATACATCTAATACTATGCTGATGTTATCTCGCTTATATAATTATAATGCGGATAAATTCTTTGTAATGTTGAATGCTCTAATACTGGGACAAGATGAGACACCTGAAATAACATTTGAGCTTCAGGTAGCAGGAGACGAAAGTGTTCCAGATGCGATTATAAGCCAGAAAAGTTTTAAAATAGTAGTTGAGACAAAATTACATAATCAATTTCAGCAGGATCAGCTTGAAAAACATCTGACTCAGTTTGGAACAGAGGAGATAAAGGTGCTTTTAACGTTAGATCCAAAACCTATGAAAGAATCATTGATGGATAGTTTTGGCATTGTGCTGAAAAAGTATAATGCAGATAGGATTAATGAAATAAAAACACCAATAAGGCATGTAAATATTACATTTGAACAATTAGTTGCTGCAATGGAAGATATTGTAGATGAGCGGGATTCAGAGATCATGGCTGTGCTTGATGATTATAAGAAGTATTGTTTTGATGAAAAACTGATACCTGATGATGGAAATTGGATGAGAGCAATTGTTGCGGGAACAACACTTGAAGATAATTTGAAATATGATTTTTATTATGATCAGGCTTCAAGAGGCTATTCGGGTCATGGATACATTGGCTTATATAAAGGAAAGAGCATTAGAGCGATCGGAAAATTAAAAAAGACAATTGTTGCAGAGTTAGTAAATGGAGAAGTGTCATATATTAATGAAAGCGGAGAAGCTGCTACAAAAGAGGAGATAGAAAAGATTAAAGAGGCTATTGTTCATGCAGAGACAGAATATGGATACAATTTAAAAACCATCAAACATAGATATTTTATAGTTGAGCATTTTTATCCAACAGACTTTAAAAAAGCAAGTAAAAATCCGATTCAAAAAAGTAAATATTTTAATCTGGCAGAAATGTTCAAAAGTAAAACGTTGCCTAAAACTGATGAAATAGCATCAATACTGGATGGAAAAACATGGGAAGAGTTTCATTAAACAGTGGATTTTCATAAATATGAAGAAAATAATGTTACTGTAATAGTGTTCATATAGAGGTGTGTATTATGGGAAACGAATCAGGTGAATGGATTATGCATGGCATGAAGTGGGAC